>Ga0068712_1000257_pt1 | contig 109152 bp, 89 predicted proteins | sample MTBAKSrepl1MetaG_FD_62987 | JGI IMG/M metagenome (GOLD analysis project Ga0068712, IMG submission 62987) | Enrichment culture microbial communities from Arthur Kill intertidal strait, New Jersey, USA, that are MTBE-degrading - MTBE-AKS1... | ecosystem: Environmental > Aquatic > Marine >... | reverse complement strand
CCCTCCCGCTGTCCGGACCCGACCGGCCCTGGCATCTTGCAAATGGCGGATCTTGCCGTCAATGCGCTGGGTCTGGGGCATAGCGGCGAGCATGCCGTTCCGCATTTCGATGCAAGGGTGTGGAACCGATTGAACCTGTCACCAAATGCATTGAGGATCGCCATCGGTCAGACCATCGAGCAGATGGACATCATGGGGACGCCTGATTGGGGACTTGCCGAGTGAATGATATTCGAAGGACACCTGCCGATCGCCATGATCAACTGCTCCTTGCACAGGAAGAAAAGAACCGCTGTATGTTAAGCGCCATGGAGCAGGTGCTTGAGGTAGGTGATTTTCAGAAACATGTCGATAATCGCATAGGCGCCGAGGATCTCATCAAACTGACCGCCCAGCAAAGCAGTCAATTGATGCGATTTGAAACCAGTGCCATCTACAAAGTTGACCAGCTAACATCCAATCTCAGCCTTGCATGCTGCATCCCACGGGAGAGTCAAGGGGTGCTTGAAAGTCAGTTCGAGTCCCTGGTCAGCCATGATCACGTTTCCTGGGCACTTAGAGAGCGGCGCGGGATCATGGTCTATTCTCAAGACCGGCACTGCCGGGTTGTGCTGCACGTCATGGCGACGTATTGCCGGATTCGCGGGTTGTTCGTTGGCTTGTTGCCGATTGAAAAACACAGCGTTCCAGAAGGATCCATGCAAGCACTTTCCCTGTTGTTGAGAAATGCTGCAAATACCCTGGAAAGTCTCGAATACTTAGACATGTTCCAGCGCCAGAATGCGGAACTGCACACAAAGGTGGCAGAAAAAGTCGATCAGTTGCGCCAACGTGATCTTCAACTGCTCAACGCCCGGAAAATGGATGCCATTGGAACATTGGCCGGAGGTGTCGCGCATCAGTTTAATAACGCGCTCGCGGTGTTGGTCGGCAGCGTGGATTTGATTAAACTCCAAATGTCCCAAGGCCAGGACCCTGGCAGCAATTTAAAGCGCTTGGAAACTGTCGCCAGGAGAATGCAAGATCTGACCTTCAAATTGGTTGCCTATGCACGTGGCGGAAAGTACCTGACCGAAAAGACCTTGGTCGACATGTTGGTCAGGAGTGCTTTGGGTGGCGCCAAAAAGTCATTGGATAGTCCCATCGAGTTTGTGTCTACGGTTCAGGAAAACACGTATTATGTCAAGGTCGATTGCACCCAAATGGAATCAGCGCTTTCGGGTATCATCACAAATGCCATTGAAGCGATGGAAAGCGATGGTCGGGTGGTCATCAGCGCGGAAAAAATTTCAATCGATGAATCGACAAATGATCCGAAGCTGATGGAACTGGCTCCGGGTGAATATGTGATGATCAAGATTAAAGACAACGGGAAAGGAATGGATCAGCGCACGATGGAGCATATTTTCGATCCATTTTTCAGCACGAAATTCACCGGACGCGGTCTGAGCATGGCAGCGGCTTACGGAATTGTGAAAAACCACGCCGGTGAGATCACCATCGAGTCGCAAGTGGGTGAAGGAACAACCGTAACCATTTATCTGCCGCTGGCCCGTTGATTGGGCACGTGCATATCCCTTGATAAGGTGTTTGCAGCCCGCCCACTCACTATAGACGCTTTCTGTGCGCTGATGGACTCACAGCGTGACAAACAAGGTGCCCGGACCGAGATGACGGGCCCGGCATCCCAAAATGCTTGTAGCTATACGTTTTAGACTAAAAATACAGTGGGATGTAGTTCGACAGCCTTGCCACTGCGGACCCAACCCTGAACGTCAATACGTGAGTCACCAAAAATATAAGTACTGTCAATACCCCAACCGCTGATCCCAGTTAAATTGCCATCCTGGTCGTATGCCGGCGTGCGCCCGGAGCGCATCCAGACCGGTGTTCCATCCACCAGTCCCGCTTCGTAGAATGACGAAGGCTTCTGGCATTGCAGCGTATATTGATCGGCGATCGAAAGGGTCTTATGGAAAGTGCTGCGGCCATGATGGGAATCTTTATATTCGGCCGCTAGCTCTTGGTCGGTTTTACCCAAAACAAGTTGGGGGACATCTGTATCGTCGCATTCAGCTGCTGTTTGGGGGAGAAGGAGCCTGCTGACCGGGGCGCGACTCGTAAATTTGTATCGGCCCGATAGGTCCTTATACCATAAAAATGCACCAGAACCGTGCACCGTGCTCTGCGTGAGCTCGATAAAATCTACCATCGCGTGATACTCGGCTCTGGCTTTTTCAATGTTTGCTTAGAGGCGGCAGCGGACTCCTCGAGTTTTTTGATGTCGATGGTTGGGCATCCAAACAAAACGGCCAAACAGGTTTTTAAAGCTGATAGAAAACGCATTTGTATGTCCCTCTGTTAAAAATTAAGATGTTGTAATTTAAGCGGAATATATAGTTAAATCGAAACACCCTAACGGGTGTTGGATGACTCAACGATGGCCGTATTAAACGGCACTGCCATAAATAGGAGAGTCGATCAAATTGCCTCTTTTTGGGTACCGGCTTTGAATTTCGATATGCGGTTGATATGCGGATATGCAGCCAAAACGGTACAAAATGATAAAATGTGGTATATTTTAATACTAAGTATTCGGTAACTTACTGATATAACATATGATCGAAGGAATCTCCCCTTCGACACCAGATGAAGATAAGAGGCTGTAATCTTAAAGGTTACAGCCTTTCTTTTTTGGCTGGTTGCATATAGGTTGCAGGCGGTCGCACGGCATCTAATTTACGGCACCTCGCTTGCTGCTCGGGATTAGGTGGCCATACATGTCAACGGTCATTTTTATGCTGGAATGGCCCAATTGCTCCTTAACATAAACCGGGCTTTCCCCGTTACTAAGGAGCAGGCTCGCAAAAGTGTGGCGGATGTCATGAAATCGCATGTCCCTGAGCCTGCCTTTGCTACTGTTTCTGCAGGATGGTTCGACAAAGTTGGTCGTTGCCATCCAGGAAACAGCCGGCCAGAGATTTGACCAGCCGCTCTTCGGACATGAGCATATCCATCTGGCGGGTGAAGATCAGCAGGCGGCCCAGCTGATTCAATCGATCCCGAGTTTCCTGTTTCGAACGCTTGGCAAAACGCGCCATGACCCGATCTTCCACCGTCTTGACTTTGAACCCCAGGGCGACCAGCACGTTTTCGATCATGCGCGCGCCTCGGCATGAGGCGGATCGCTTTTTTTGAGATTTGCTTCTCCAGAATTTCGGGTGGCGAACCCTTGCCGGATGGCCTGGTCCAGCTGATTGGCATGGATGAACCGTTCGTAGGCGGTGGTCGTGACCGCGAATCCCATAGGCACCGGGAGTTTGAGGCGATTTTTGACTTCCCCCAGCGCCGCATTCTTGCCGTTGACCGAAGTGAGCAATTCGCGCCTGACGACGTTGTAATCTATGGTGAAGTCGGAAATCGGCTTGGGCGACGCGCTTCGCTCGCTGCGCAGCGCCTGCAGAATGGCTTCGAATGCTTTGTCGAGCGGCCGCTCAGGTTTGCGAAGCTTTTGATCATCCGGCCGGCATGAAAGGCGATACGCACGGCCTGGCTGTCCAGATAGGTCGACACGAAGGCGGATGGGGCCCTCAATTTATGTTCGATGTCGGACAGGATCTTGAGCAGTCCGGAATTGGATTCGAGGATCTCCTTGAAGTTGGCATATTAGTAATTAAAAGGGGCCAGGTGCGCTTCGTGGGAAGCTGTGGGCTGCTCTCTTGTCTTGAGGCGATTCAAGAGTCCGAATTTCATGACGCACCGCCATGTCAGGGGTCTTTCTGTGGTGTGGGTGTTTGTGCGCAGGGGATGTAACGCGTCGACGGCCCCCGGCCGAATTTGCGCAGCAAGCCTTTGTCAACCAATTCCTGCAGGTCGTAGAGGGCCGTTCTGGAAGAAATGGCGTCTTTCCAGAAGCCTTGATACTCGCTGCGGGTAATGCCGCCCTGGTTCAGGATGAAGGGCAGAATCCGGGTTTGGCGGTCATTCAGCCGGTGCTCCGAGGCCAGCGATGCGGCATCCGTTTCGTCCCTATCGGTGGCAGAGGCCGGGGACTCCGGCCTGATTGGATCGGATACCGACAAGTGCCCCTGCACCTCATCACCTTCCAGAACGATGTCTTCGGCGCCGATCTCGCGGCCTTCGGCCATGACCACGGCCCGCATGATACAATTTATCAGCTCGCGCACATTGCCCGCCCACTGGTAACGTTTCATCTTCTCCACCGCGCCCCTGGTCAACAACAGTTTTTCCTTGCGGGCCATGGTCTTGGCCTTTAGGAAATAGTGCCATGCCAGCACCGCTATGCTTTCGGGCTGTTCCCGCAAAGGGGGTGTTGCAAGGGTGATGACCTTGAGACGGAAGTAAAGGTCCTGGCGAAAGCGGTTCTCTTCCACCAGTCGGCTCAGATCCAGATTGGTGGCCGCGATCAAGCGGACATCGACGTCGATCTCCCGATCGCTGCCCAGCGGCTTTATGCGGCGCTGGGCCGTTGCCCGCAGGAGGGCCTGCTGCACCCTTGAGGAGGCGGTCTGGATTTCGTCCATAAATAGAATACCGCCTTCGGCCTCCACAAAAGCGCCTTTGCGCGCGCTCCGGGCTTCGGTGAAGGCGCCCTTCACATGCCCGAACAAGGTGTCCAGGAGGAGGTTCTCGTCCAGTTCACCGCAGTTGATAGCCACGAAAGGGCGGTTGGCGCGTCGGCTGTGGCGGTGAATGGCTTCTGCCGCCAGCTGTTTGCCGGTGCCCGTCTCTCCGAGAATCAGGACGTCGGCATCGGCCTGGGCCGCTTTGATGATTTCCTGCTTGAGCCGGTCGATTCTGGGACCGACGCCCATGATCTCCGGCAACAGGTCTTTGTCAGGATCTGCTGTCGGCGCTGGCAGGTCGGCTTCCGTCATGGGGGTGCGATCCTTCAGTACGGCAGCCTCGCGCGCCATGATCACCATCTGGCGCTGGGTATTTTTCTGTTGGGTGTCTTCCAGCAGATGGTTGACGGCGGTCTGAAGCGCATGGATTTCCGTTATGCGACTTGACACGGCCAGGCCACGGCTGAGGCCGTCCCGGCGAATCTGGTCAAGGGAGGCCGCAAGGTGGCGGATCGGTTCGGAGACCGCGCGCCCAAGCCATTCGATGAGGAGAAGAAAAAGCACCCCCGCCCCCATAATGATGATGAACATCACGTCGACCTGCTTGAAGAGGGCGATTTCAGTCAATCGCGTGCGCTCGCTGATGGTCACGCCACCGTAGATCCTCTGCCGTCCCGGTCCATTTTCGCTGAAACGAACGGGGGCGTAGGCAGTGAAGCGGTCTCCCAAGATCCCTTTTTCCCACCTGACACCGCTGCGGCCGTTACGAATTTCGTCGATCATGTGCCAATAGCCATCGAAAGTCTGATCGGGCAAGAAGGCCAGAGGCAGATCTCCATTGCCCAGGGTGCCGGTATAACCTGCCCGCGCCGTATCGGTTCCCGGATCGGCTTGCGGAGAATCGACGGCTTCCGACTCAAAGAGCATCCACCCTTCGGTATCGACGAAATAGTTGCCCCCTTTGCCGGTGCCTTGTGCATAGGGCCAGAGCGAAAGGCTTTCGGCACGATGGGCGGAGAGGATGTTCCTCAAACCGCGCGCATCCGCCGCCAGCAGAAGGTAACCGCCTTGCCCCGATATGAGTTCCGCAACAGGCGTTCCAAAAAATATGACCCAGGATACGACTTTTTGATTGGGGTGCTCGCTGGAGAAGAGGGGATATTCGAGTCTTTTGACACCGGAAACCCACACCTCGCCGGGAGAGAGGTGGCTCAATGGTTCGTAAAAGTGGAGTGGATTGGGCTCGATCTGCCGACCGAGGGCATGATCAGCCTGATGGACACGATTGTCATGGGCAAAGAAGTACCAGTGATCGCTCGTTTTTTGAGAGATGAACGAAAGTTCGCGGTAACCGAGGGCCGAAGACTCGAGAAGGTTTGCGAGCTGTTCGCGCAATACATCTGGATCGTGGCTATTTCGCGCAATGAAACGCAGGTCCTCCGCGCCGGCTGCGAGAAAGGAGGCAACCTCCCGGGAGAGCAGATGCACCTGGAAGCGGGCGGTGCGGTCGAACGCTTCGCGAATGAACCCGGCATGGTACCGGAATGACAGATAACCGGTAAGAATCAGGACGATGACGATGGGCGGCATCAGCCCCAGACGTAGCTTCCACCGCAGGCTGCGGGTGCTCGAGATATCGCGCAAACGATCCTCTTGTGCGGAGAGTCTGCGTTTGAATATGTGCAGCATTTTGGAAGACTCCGGTGGTTAGAAGGGAAGTCTCTTTCTAACGACCCGAAATTCATGGCGATAATTTATACCACATCCCTACGGGTGTCAATCGCCTATCGAGATGGCATCGCAATCGCTCTGACGGGTGGGCGAACACGGGCCCAAGGGGATCGCCTGGCACACCACGCTCCACCAGATCAAGATCCCACCCTAGGTCCATTTCAAGGTGGCGGGCTTCACCTGCTCGAGTTGGCTGTCGATCGGGGTGGGTTTCGTCACCGGCCTGCTGGTCGGATTTCTGGGTTTCGGAGGCGGATTGTTGCACATGCCGGCACTGGTCTATCTGATCGGTTGCCCCACCTACATCGCCGTAGGAACGGACCTGTTCGAAGTAATGATCTCGGGTCTGTATGGGGCCTTTACCTATTCTTTGAAAGGCCGTATCGAAATTGTCGCCGTCTTCGTCATGCTGACCGGTGCGGCCATCTGCGCCCGGATCGGCACGGTGACTGCCAAGTATGCCCAAGGATATGGCATTCGGGTAGTCTTCGGAATTGCGGTGGTCTGTTGCATGTTCTCTGTGATCCTGTAACAGTTCAAGTTCAATGCTTCGGCCGCTTGCTGCTCAAAAAACTTCGGTTTTCCCGTCATCCCGGCGTTCGCCGGGATAACGCATCTGCGACTTATTACAGTTTTATCAAATACATGCATGCGGTTAAATTTTCCGTGCGCCTTGATCTCGACCAAATTTGCCTATTTGTGGACGGACACTACCTAAAGCGCTTGTTGCCCCGTGTCATTTACACCTTTGTAAATGCTTTGCGTACTGCCACATGCGGGCGAACACCTCGATGCCCGTTTCGGGGTAATCAAAGAAGGGAATTTCTTGTTCCATGAGAAATGTTCGGCAGAGATCCTCCTGCCCGGGATCTCCCAGCAACGAAACAAAAACGGGTTTATTGGCCTTTTCCCTGATCATCTGCGCCAGCGGCCGAAGCGTGTCCGCGCCATAGGCCGCGAAGGAGATAAAGAAAATGCCGTCCACACCGTCATCGTCAAAGAGGGCTTCCAGAATAGAAAGCGATGTTTTCTCGAAGCCGTGGACGTTCAAGTCCGGGTAGGTATCCACAGGGTTTTTGCGTTTCGGAACCGTGGATATCACCTTGCCTATCCGATCCAGAGTTTGCGGACTGAAACGAGCCAGTTCAAGACCGATTTCAGAGGCACGGTCAATGGACATGATGGCCTGCGCACCGCTGAAGGTGACCAGGGCGATCCGGTTGCCCAGAGGGAGGGGCGACCATTGGAAGCCCATGATCATGGAAAGCATTTGGTCTATCGTCTTTGCCCGCAAGACACCGGCCTGACGCAGGATGCCATCGAGCACAACATCGTTTACGGCCATGCTCGCCGTGTGGGACGCGGTGGCCATGCCCCCCGCTTCGCTTCTTCCACCCTTGACCAGAATCACTGGCTTGCGCCTGACCGCATTGCGAGCCACTTCGAAAAAACGCTTGCCGTCGTGAATATCTTCCAGGTACATCCCTATGATTCGGGTTTGCTCGTCATCGGCGAGATATTCCAAGGCGTCGCTTTCATCCACATCCACCTTGTTTCCCAATCCAAGTCCCTTGGAAATTCGGTAGACTGGAAATGCGCTCATATGCATGAGCAAGGCTCCCACGAAGATGCCCGACTGGGCGGCAAATCCCACGTAACCGGGCGTCAGCATGTTCCGGTTAGCGAAATAGGAGGTCGTCAGTCCTGTTTCGGTATTCACCAGTCCCAGGGTGTTGGGTCCAAATCCGCGCATATCGGCTTCCCGCAGGATGGTCCGGATTTCTTCCTGGATGGCACGGCCGGCATCACCGGATTCTGAAAAACCCTCCGAGGAAATCACCACGCCTTTGACACCTTTACGGGCGCAGGACCGGAGTGCTTCGGGCACCGCCGCAGGTGGTATGATCATTGAAACCAGGTCCACGTCAAAGGGGACCTCTTCGATGGAGCGATAAAACCCAACGCCCTGGAAATCTCCTCCCTTGGGATTGATGCCGGCGATGCGTCCTTTGAAACCGTTCTGCTGAAGCGTGGCGATCAGCAAGGAACCGGGCTTGGCGGCTTCCCGGGACGCACCGAAAATAGCGATGTTTTTTGATTCAAGCACCTCTCTGATGGATCTCATGAAGCAGATCTCCTTGCTATTAGGGTGGTGAAGAAGGGGAGTGCCGATTCGGACAGAGGCCGGCCCTGTTATCCGATGGTGTCGATGGCTGCAAAACGCGGCTCGTGCAAAGGGATCAGGAGATCCGCGCTTGCCTTGACATCCATGAGGATATCATAGGCGTCGTAGGCATTGACGTGGGTTCCTGGAGGGATGACCTCCATTTCCATCGCCCTGATCTCCTTGGGCGGATTGAGATTTTCGTCGATGATGCAGAAACCGGTAATGACCGCTTTGCCCTGTGCCGTCTCGATTTCCACGGAGAGACCGCCGGGGGTGTGCGCCGGGGTATGCAAAACGCGGATCCCCGGGCAGATCTGGGTGCCGTCGTCGACGGTGACGATCTGACCCTTTTCCTCCACATCCAGGATGTAGTCCTCGAGGTAACGGAAATCCAAGGGGTGCGGATTGTGAATTTGATGCAATTCCAGTTCATGCACGTAGAATTTGGCGCGACTGCACTTATAATCGTTCTCGCAATGGTCGTTGTGAAGGTGGGTGTGGATGACGATGTCGATATCGTCGGGGGTGAGGCCCCACCGGGAAAGGCCCTCTTCGAACGTGTAGATGCGTCCGTTGATGGCCTTCTGGCGATCTTCGGATTGAATGGGATTCATCTCGCCGGTATCCACCAGAACGATTGGGTCCGGTCCCTCGATATACCAACTGTAGATAGGTATCGTATAGGGGGTTCCGGCGCCATATTGGTGGGTCATCATGCTCTTGTCGAATTGTTTGGTTCCCATGACGATGGGATGAATTTTATAGGATTTCATGGCACGCCTCGCGATGGTGGGTTGCATGGATAATCGATCGATCTCTTCACTTTAATAACATATTACAGCTTTTGCGGCAAAGCGGCCGTGGCGTTAAACGTCAAAAGCAGTTTCATGCGCTGAAAAGGGTTGCAATACAAGCACCATAAGATCTAAATTCCCTGGGAATCGGGCCTGTATCGCGCACGGCCCCGGGTTCCATAATGTGGAAATGCAGGAGAGAAAGCGCGTCCCGACAGATGACTGCCATTTCGCCCTAAGGATAATCGATGTGAATTTTCTAGCCCACCTGTTTCTGGCCGACAGGTACAACGACTCTCTGAGCGGTCAATTGCTGGGAGATATGGTCAAAGGCAGGGCCATAGAGGGTTTTGAGCCGGATATCAGACATGGAATCGCGTTCCATCGCAAGATAGACGCTTATTCCGATGCCCATGCAGTGACCCGTGCCAGTCGGTCCCGGATCAGTCCCCAGCGCCGGCGCTTTGCGGGCGTGATCATCGATGTCTGCTATGATCATTTTCTGGCGCGCCATTGGCATCGGTACAGTGAGGAACCCTTGGCCGATTTTTGTCAAAGGGTGTATGGCCAATTAGCATCGGAACGAGGTCGATCCACGGAGGTGATTCAACCGCTGTTGAAGCGGATGGTGGCTAACGATTGGCTCGGGGGATACCGCCATATAGAAAAGATCGCCATTGTACTCGATCGCGTTGCCGGACGTCTCACGCGCGGTGACCGTTTTTTGGGGGCAGTCACGGAAATACTAGCCAGTTACAAAGATCTGGAAAGGGATTTCCTGTTTTTCTTCCCGGATCTCATGGACTATTCAAGTGAATACATCTCTGCACGCAATGCTTCTGAAGAAAGGAGAACACAGCACAATGTACGCGTACCGAATGGATGACAACGTGGCCGTATTGACCATGAACAACGGTGAAAACCGCTTTAATCTCGCTTCGATCCAGGCGTTTGGCGATGTATTGGATGACATTGTCGATCACAGCGGCGCCAACGCCCTGGTCGTCACCAGCGCACACCCCAAGATCTGGTGCAATGGCATCGATCTGGATTGGCTGTTGCCGGAGGTTCAAACCGGTGGCGAAACGTCCATGAATCTTTTTCTTTGCAACATGTACAAGTTGTTCAAACGCCTGCTCACCATGCCGATGCCCACCGTTGCCGCCATCAACGGCCACGCTTTCGCCGGCGGCGCATTTCTGGCCTTTTCCCATGATTTTCGATTCATGCGGGCCGATCGCGGCTGGATATCGCTGCCCGAGGTCGACTTGGGGATGACTCTGGGACCGGTCTTCATGGCCATATCGAAAAAGGTGATGCCTGTCCCCTTGCTGGAAGAGATGCAGTATTGCGCAAGACGTTTGACGGCCCAGGAGTGCGCGGAACGGCAAATCATCACGCGCGTCTGCACCTTGGAGACATTGATCGGAGAGGCGGTCGCCTTCGCCAAGTCATTGAACAAACCACGCGACATTATCCAGCGAATGAAACTGGAAACCCTGAAGCCTGTATTGACGGTCGTCGACGAGACCATTGCGTCGCTGCAGAAGTAGACCCATCGATCGATGATCGGATGCCGTGCCGGCGGTCGCCGCACAGAGACGCGCTTGTTTTGGCAAATGACTTGACAGTAGCTTAGATTTCCAATTATCTGGCATACAAACGAACCGGGTAAGCAGTACCCATTTCCAATGCCAGCCATGAGGTAAAAAAGGGGGAAGATATGCGGGATCCGTTATTTGAGCCGATTGTCATCAACCATCTGGAAGTCAAGAACAGGATTTATATGCCGGCCATGCACATGAATATGGCCGTGAATTTCGAAGTGACCGATCAGTTGGTCGATTTTTATGCCGAGCGGGCAAAGGGCGGTGCCGGCATGATTGTCGTCGGCTATGCCACGGTGGATGAGCTCTCCGGCAATACTCAAAACATCGGCGCCCACAAAGATGAATTCATTCCCGGTCTCGCCCGGCTCGCGTCGGCCATCAGGGAAAACGGCGCCCGGGCGGCCGTTCAGATCAACCACGCCGGGCGGTACAATTCTTCTTTCTTCTTGGACGGCAAGCAGCCGGTGGCGCCATCGGCCATTGCATCGCGAATGACCCGGGAGACGCCCAGGGCCTTGACGCTTGAAGAGATCGAGCAGGTCATCGATCACTTTGCCCAGGCCGCACTGCGCGTCAAAAAGGCCGGATATGACGGCGTGGAGATCCTCAGTGGCACCGGTTATCTGATCAGTGAATTTCTTTCGCCGCTGACCAATACCCGCGACGATCGCTATGGCGGGGATCTGGAGAACCGGATGCGCTTCGGTCTGGAGGTGATGCAGGCCATTCGCCGGGCAGTGGGAGATGATTTCCCGGTGATCGTCCGAATGAATGGTAACGATTTCATGCCGAAAGGGCAGGGGCGGATGGAATTGCAGGCCTATGCCCAGGCACTGGTGGAGAACGCCGGTGTCGACGCGCTATGTATCAACGTTGGATGGCACGAGGCGCGCGTCCCGCAAATCATCACCGAAGTGCCTAGGGGCGTCTTCGGATACCTGGCCAGGGGGATCAAGGAGCGGGTGTCGGTGCCGGTCATCGCCAGCCATCGCATCAACGATCCCTATACGGCAAGGGACATGATCGGCGATGGCATGTGTGACATGGTCGCCATGGGGCGCAGCCTGATTGCGGATCCCTACCTGCCGGAAAAATCGCGCACCGGAAAAGAGGACCAGATCATTCATTGCATCGCCTGCGCCCAGGGATGCTTCGATAATCTTTTTAAACTCAAGCCCGTAGAGTGCCTGTGCAACCCCAGGGCCGGACGGGAGGCCCAAACACGCCCTGTCCTGGTCAAAACGCCGCGCAAGATCATGGTCGTCGGTGGCGGCCCTGCCGGCATGAGTGCGGCCCTGGCCGCCGCAGAACGCGGTCACCAGGTGACTCTCTACGAGTGCAGCAACCGGCTGGGTGGCCAGCTTTATCTCGCGGCGGCGCCTCCGGGACGCGATGAATTCGGCGAATTGGCGAAAGATCTGGCCCGGCAGGTGGCGGTAAGTCCGGTGACGGTGCGTCTCGGGAAGGAGGTCGACGAAGCTCTGATCGACGCCGAACGCCCGGACGCCGTGATCGTAGCCACGGGTGCCGAGCCCATCCAGCCGGCAATACCCGGGGCAGACCTTCCCCACGTGGTTCAGGCCTGGGACGTCCTGCAAAACAAGGTCTATGTCGGCCGTCGGGTCGTGGTGGTCGGCGGGGGCGCTGTGGGCGTCGAAACTGCATTGTTTCTTGCCGAAAAGGGAACCTTGTCGGGCGATGCCGTCAAGTTTCTTCTGGTGAATCGTGCAGAAGACCCACAAACCCTTTACGAGTTGGCCATAAAGGGCACGAAAGAGATCTTGTTGATTGAAATGCTCGATAAGATTGGAAAGGATATCGGGCGTTCGACCAAGTGGTGCATGTTTCAGGAGATGGATCGAACGGGTTTGAAAAAATTGACCGTGACCAAGGCGGTTGAAATCACGCCCGAAGGCATCTTGATCGAAGGGCCCGAAGGCAGACAGATGGTGGCCGCCGATAGCGTGGTGCTGGCCATCGGCTCCAAGTCGGTCAACGCCTTGGCAGACGCCGTCACCAAGAAAGGAATCGATTGTATCAGCGTCGGTGATGCCCGACGAGTGGCCCAGGCCATCGACGCCATTCACCAGGGGTTTCACGCGGGGCAGGAAGTCTAGCGTTGAAAGGTGACAAATAGAGATCTTTTTGGTGGAAGCACACATGAAAATTCTCCTTTACATTGAAGAACGGCCCCATGTTCGCGAAAATGTGATCAAGTTGCTCGGCGGTGCCGGAGGCTTTTTCAAAGTCATCGCAGCAGGGACGGTGCTGGAGGCCATTGACCTGCTGGAGATGATCAAGGTCGACATCGTGATCGCAGGGACCAAAATCACCACCAAGGAGATGGATCTTCTCGATCAAGGGTTGAGGCAACACAAGGCGACCAAGCTCATCGTGATGGCGCAACGGAAATCCAAGATCGCCAATTTGTTGAAGGCCTTTGAATACAAGGTCCAATTTGAATTGCCGGTGGATGTCAATTTGCTGCTCGAAATGCTATTGACCGAGTTCGATATTGAAAGCGGCGGTCAGTTGCGTGGCATCAGCATCCCTGCATTTCTTCAGATGATCGAACTCGAGGACAAGACCTGCACCATCGAAGTGATGTCGGGCGGCAGGAAAGGCTATCTTTACTGCCGCCAGGGCGAGTTGATCGATGCCGAAATAGGGGACCATTGCGGCAAGGATGGCGCCTTTGAAATTCTTGGAATGGAAGACCCGCTGATCATTTTCGAATATCATCTGCCCGAGCGGCCCAGGCGCATCGACGCCCCTTTGATGAGCCTGTTGCTCGAAAGCGGGCGAATCAAGGATGAAAGTCCTGAAAAGAAAAATGAGAAGCGAAGATACAGAAGATTCAGATGCGCCTTGCCGGCCTCTTTCGTCTATGATGAATGGACCCACCAGGGCGAGATCTGCAACATCAGCCTGAGTGGTGCCTATCTGGCGACCAAGGGTCCTTTTGCCGTGGGCAAGGATATCCAGATATCCTTTTACAGCCAGAGCCTGGGTAAGGGATGCCAGATCAGAGGACAAATTGTCCGAAGGGACGCCGATGGGCTCGGCATTGAATTCGGGAGGGCCTCGATTAATGAGATGGCCATCCTGAGAACCGTCATCCATGAGGTGGCAACGACCTGAATCGGCCCCCTATCTTTGTCGGTGCCTCGATATAGAAGCAACATCCGATTTTTGAGATGGCGGGAAGGAATATCAACCGGGCTGGCCGCATGGCCCGCCCGGTTGTGCTGCGATGTGCTGGATAGCAGTCTGCGGCTATAGTTCCCAGGCAGCCCTGGCGCCTTCTTCGGTCGCCTCCATGATTCTTCTGACCTTCAAGGCATCTCCGACCACAACATGGCGAATGTGATTTTCTGTCAGGAATGTTTTCAGCTCGTTTCGGGGTTTCATGCCCACTGCGATGACGACCTGATCAAAGCTCGAAAGCTTCTCTTCCCGGCCGTCACATTCTACGATTACCCCATCGGGGTTGATGCTTTTAAGAGCGCAACCGAAACGCAGCAGTGCGCCGGCTTGGCGCAGGTACTTATGCAAGCTGTATCCATGGGAAGTAAATTTCGGCACCGGGGAGGAGGAGAGCTGTTCGATGAGGGTGACGTCACTTCCGCGGGCAGCGGCAAAACATGCGGTCTCCATGCCGATCAACCCACCGCCCACCACGAGAATAGCTTTTGCGGGTTTGACGGTTTCCCCGAGGATTTGCCAGGCATCGAACACATGGGGCTGATCCATGCCATCGATTCGAGGAACGATTTTTTCCCCTCCGGTCGCAACGATGACCGCATCGGGACGATTTTCGGTCAGCATGGTTTCGGTCACCGGGGACTTCGTTTGTATTCTAACCCCGGCGTCCTTTGCCTGTTTCGCCAAAAATTCAATCCAGTCCAGATAGATTTCCTTGTGCGGCGCCTTGCAAGCGTAACGGATGTTGCCACCGGTTTGCGGCTCTTTTTCAAAAACGGTGACGTCATGTCCGAGACGTTTGGCTTCGACTGCGGCCGTCAGGCCGGCCGGCCCGGACCCAACGATCCAAACCTTACGCGGATTGGCCACCGGACCCGTCGGACAGACGATCTCCATACCGGTTTCCGGATTGATGGCACAACGGACCGATTTGCCTTCGAACATCTCTCTTTCGATGCACCCTTGGTTGCATGCGATGCAACGGCGGATATCCTCGTATCGCCCTTGTCTGGCCTTTAACAGATAATCGGGATCGCACAGCGCCTGACGGCCGAATGCCACCATGTCGGCCTCTCCCCGGGCAATCACGTCGTTGGCCGGGCGCGGATCGTTGAAGCGGCCTACCGCGATGACGGGAATCGGGCCGGCTTTTTTTATTTTTTCGGCTCTCCACACATTGAATCCCACATCGAACTCCGGTGGCGCACTGGTGATGCCTGCCGGACTGCCATGGGTGCCCACGGATGCATGGACGATATCGACCCCGCTGCCGATTAAATCGGGAAGAATGGTGAGAACGTCATCCACCGTGTATCCGTTTTTGATATACTCTTCGGCCGAAATTCGAAGCAGAACGGGAAAATCATCGCCCACGCTTTTTCTCACTGAACGGACCACCTCGAAAAGGAACCGTGCGCGGCTCTTGAAATCACCGCCAAATTCATCGGACCGTTGATTGGAAATAGCGGAAAGAAACTGAGTGATCAGGTATCCATGTGCGCCGTGAATTTCTACGGCGTCAAAGCCGGCGGCCTTGGCCCTGGCGGCTGCAGAGCCATAAGCGGCCACAATTTCGTCAATGTCTTGAAGCGTCATCTCCCGGGGGGGGTGTCCATAGATCAAACTAGGCAGGGGAGACGGACCGATGGCCTTGCCCTTTTTCAGCATGTAGGCGCTCTCGCGTCCGCTATGGTGCAGTTGCATGGCCGCCTTGCCCCCACCAGAACGCATAACGGCGGCCAATTGCTTCAACCCGGGAAGAAATGCGTCATCCCAGGCGGCGAGTTGTTTTTTGAGCACCACACCATTGGGCGCGATGCCTGTTATTTCGGAAATCAACAGGCCCACGCCACCTTGGGCCTGGCGCTTCATGTAGGCCAGGAGGGCATCGCTGACCGTTCCGTCTGGGTTGGCCAGTCCGGTGCCCATGGGGGGGAGGACCGCACGATTGGGTACGGTCATGCTTTTGATGCTAAACGGCGATAACAATGCGTCCAATTCACCCATGATCTCTCCTTTACGTATTTGTGCCGGATCCTGCCACCACTGGATGATGGATCCAAGCAGACGGTATCAAAGATTTTATCATAGGGACAATCCCGGTGAACTGTCAATTGGAAAAAGCGAGCGTTCGCTCAAAAAAAGTGCTATTGTCAATGATGCTGAAACCGGAGAAAATTGATCCGATATTTTTCCACCATTTAAGTCACTCGCTAAAATTTCAAGGAGGAGGACAATGCCCAGCATGGAAGGTACATTCGATCATGGCTATGCCGTTTCCAATGACATCAAAATTCATTATGCCGCCAAGGGGCAAGGAAAACTCATCCTTTTCCTGCATGGTTTCCCTGAATTCTGGGCTGCCTGGAAATATCAGTTAACCACCTTCGGCAGCAAATACCAGGCAGTGGCACCGGATTTGAGAGGATTCAATCTTTCCGGCAAACCATCTCTGCCGCAACAGTATCATGTCAAGCTGCTTGTCGAGGATATCCGCAACCTCGTTCATCATTTTGGCAAAAAGGACATGATATTGGTCGCACATGATTGGGGGGGAGGGGTCGCCTGGGCTTTTGCCAACCGCTATCCGGAGATGGTCGAAAAGCTCGTCATCATCAACTCGCCCCATCCCGCCGTTTTTGCGCGCGAGCTTTTGGAAAATCCCGCCCAGCAGAACGCCAGCGCCTACATGAACCTGTTTCGATCGCCGGAAGCAGAAGAGGTCCTGTCCAGCAACGATTATCAGTACCTGAAAGATGCATTGACCAAAGGTCAATCCCGGTGGCGCCCCGACGATTCGTTGATGCAGGATTATGTGACGGCATGGTCCCAGCGGGGCGCCTTGACAGGTGGGCTGAACTACTATCGCATTTCACCGCTGCATCCTCCCACAACGGAAGCTGAAGCGTCGATCATCCGACAAATTGTGAAAGCGCCTCGTGCCATGTTTTCCGTTCGCGTGCCGACGCTGGTGATCTGGGGTGAACTGGACGAGGCCCTGTTGCCTGGAAACCTTGAAGGATTAGCGTTGTATGTGGAGCGATTGGAGGTTAAACGCATACCTGACGGCACCCACTGGGTGATCCATGAACAGCCGGATTTGGTGAACAGCTGTATCCTTACTTTCATCGAATAGGTCGGTGCCTGATCTTGAAAGCTTTTGGTGTTTCCTTTTTGCTGCCTACCCTTATTGCGTCCGTTTTTTGTTGTCAATAATGGTCGAACAACCGTATAATGTTTTTAAAATTAGTAAAGGGCGATGCCGACGCAAGCTTCAACGAATCTCATCGAGGAGGATCGGATGGAGGAAAGGGACGACAGCAGGCAAGGGTTGAGAATTCTAATTGCATTTGATGGCTCTGATCTGGCGTTGGAAGCAGTCAAATATGTGGCAAACCTCATGCCCGCGAAGTACACGCAAGTCGTTTTGTTTCACATCGAGACCCGAATGACCAGCTCCTTTTGGCAGGTCGAGCATGATATGGATTTCAGGTTCAGCGGCGGCAACATAAGGGCCTGTATCGCTAACCAGCACAAGCGGATCAATGCCGCAATGGAAAAAGCCCAATCCATACTGACCGAGGCGGGTTTTGATCCAGATTCCATTTCAAAAAAAATCCAGGCCAAGAACCTGGGAATTGTCAATGATATCTTTCGTGAATCACATGAAGGCTATCATGCCGTCGTGCTCGGGCGAAAAGGCGAGAGCAAAATTAAAGACATGCTTCTCGGTAGCGTTCCCAATAAGCTGCTCAAGAAAATTCAGGGCATTCCGATGATCATCGTCGGCGGCGCGGCGCGTCAAAACCGTGTATTGGTCTCATTCGACGGATCCAAGGAGGTTATGCGGGCGGTAAGGTCCATGAGCGCCTTGATCGGTGCATCAGACTGCAAGATCGCTTTCTATCATGTCACTCAGGGTAAACGATCGCCCGCCGAGGAAGATAATGCGCGCAAGCACATAGAGCCGATGATCAACAAGGCCAAGGAGTGCCTGGTGGATGCGGGCTTTTCCTTCAATCAGATCAGTTTTGAAATGATCGACGCCCCGCAGGATCTATCGACCCGAATCGTTGAGAAGGCCAATCAGGATGGATATGGCACGATCGTGATCGGGAGAAGAGGGCTGAGCGTTTACCAGGATTTTGTTTCCCGTCGCGTCGGAGAGAAGATTTTTCAGCAGGCACAAGATCTTACCGTCTGGGTGCTGAGCTGACCCGCCTTGGGCGCATCTGAACAGTTGCGCCGAAACGTTCCAAATTCGCCATAACGGCGCACCGCTTCAACCGGATTTGCCGGCGCGCTGTTTTGGCTATTCATATGTCGAACCATTCCTGCCAGTTCAGGTTTTTTCAGCTTCGATTTTGCCTTGACGCCCCCTCGGTTTTCGTAATATAAGCCTTGGATTTTTGAAGCGGGAGCATTGTTGCGGCACCATTGGTAAGATACTCAGAGGATAGTGTTGTGATCATATGGAATTGTTACAAAGCAGGGACCTACAAGGTAAAGGCAGTTTTTCGCACGGAATTCACCCTCCAGACAACAAATCGCTATCGCGCGATGCGGCCATAGAGGTTGTTCCAACCCCGAAAAGGGTCGTTTTACCCCTGTTACAGAACATCGGCGTACCGTCTAAACCCATCGTCCAGCCCAAACAACAGGTCGTGGCGGGTGAAACGATCGGCGTAGGGGAAGCTTTCATCTCTACCAACCTGCACAGCCCAATTACTGGTGTGGTCGAAAAAATCGGTGTTTGCACGCTGCCCAACGGGCGGCATTTGCCGGCCATATATATCAAAGCCGAGGGCGAGCAGTTGTCCGGGCAGGAGCTGTATGAGGATGTGTTGGGCGGGCATTGGCCCAAGGACTGCCCCATAATCTACTACCCCTCGACCATTTCGAAAGCGATCCATGAAGCCGGCATAGTGGGTTTGGGAGGGGCGGCTTTCCCAACACATGTCAAGGTCAGACCCGACGACACCAAGATGATCGATACCCTCATGATCAACGGGTGCGAATGCGAGCCTTACTTGACCAACGATTATCGCGTCATGTTAGAGGCGCCTGGTGCAATTATTGCCGGAGCATTGCATGGAGCCCGCACCGTTTCCGCCAGGGAGATCATCATTGGTATTGAGGACAATAAACCCGCGGCCATCGATGCTCTGAAAAAAGAGGCTGAAGGCACGGTCATCAAGATTGCGGTACTCAAAACCAAATATCCGCAGGGCAGTGAAAAGCAGTTGATTAAAGCAGTACTTGGCCTGGAAGTACCTTTGGGCGGTCTGCCCTCGGATGTCGGGGTGGCCATGAGCAATGTGGGTACCATGGCGGCAATCGCCAGGGGCGTTATCCGGGAAAAGCCATTGACCCATCGGGTGATCACTGTGACGGGGAGAGGCGTGCGCAACCCCAAAAACCTTCTTGTTCCCATTGGTTTGAGCATACAGGATGCCATCGATTACTGCGGTGGCTTGAACAAGGATGCCGCCCGCATCATTGCCGGCGGCCCGATGATGGGATTTGCTTTTTCCAACTTGAGCACACCCGTCACCAAAGGTACAAGCGGTATTACCGTTTTGACCCATGACGATGTTCGGAAGGAAAACGAAACATCGTGTGTGCGCTGCGGCCGTTGCGTGGACGTTTGTCCAATGCAACTGGTGCCTACCAAACTGGCTATGGCCTCCCGCCACGGGAATCTCTCCTTGGCACACCAATACAATATCATGGCGTGTTTTGAGTGTGGGTGTTGTACATACATTTGTCCGGCCCATATCAAACTGGTACAGCTCATTCGAATGGGCAAGGCAATGGTTGTCGCAAGCAGGAAGTAAAAGGAAAAGGGCCCACGCGAAACACAAGATAACATCATTCGATTTGCCCGGACTGCGGTGGATTGCCAAACAGGGCATGACAGGACTCTACTATTGACGAACATGATGAATGCGAAAGTTGATCTAACGGAGACAAATCGTGTGGAGGATGCGGCACCGGCTATTCATGTGTCCCCTTCACCCCATATCGGCAGCACATCTAACTCCACCAGAAGAATGATGATCGATGTGCTGATCGCATTGACGCCTGCGGTGGCCATGGCCATTTACATGTTTCGTGCGTATGCACTGATTCATTTGGGACTGTGCGTTGCCACCTGCCTGGCCGCGGAGTATCTATTCGTCCGGATGCGGGGCAAATCGATTTCCCTGAACGATTTTTCGGCTGCGGTAACCGGTGTTATTCTGGCACTCTCCATGCCTGCCACGGCGCCCTGGTATGCCTCGGTCATCGCCTCGGCCGTTGCCATCGGCTTGGGAAAGATCATTTTCGGCGGCTTGGGAATGAATATTTTTAACCCGGCAATGGTCGGCCGTGCCTTTGTCATGATTTCGTTCGCCGGCGCCATGGGCGCCGCAGCCTATGAGAGCGGTGCGGGGTGGGTCGATGCCATCTCCCAGGCCACACCGATGAATGCATTCAAACAGGCCGGCACCTTGACGCCGATCGGCGATATGTTTCTGGGGTTGACCAACGGCTCCCTGGGCGAGACCAGCGCCTTGGCCTGTCTGTTGGGAGGGCTTTACTTGTGTTACCGGCGCACGGCTTCCTGGGAAATTCCCGCGGGCATGATTGCCACCGTCCTGGTAATTGCCGGCATCGTCGATCTGGTCGGCGGTCATAGCGGCCGGCTGGTACTGCATCACTTGTTTGGCGGCGCGCTGCTCTTTGGCGCTTTCTTCATCGCCACCGACCCTGTTTCCAGCCCTTTAACACCCCGCGGCAAAACCATATTCGGAATCGGTATTGGTGCATTTGTGATGCTTCTGCGTTTCCTAAGCGGTTATCCGGAAGGCGTCATGTTTGCCGTGTTACTGATGAATGCGGTGACGCCGTTGATCAACAGATGGACGATTCCAAGAACATTCGGTGAATACTAAACGTTAACGCGCCTATTTCCGGCGAAGCCGATTCAGGATAAAGAGACATGGCGGAAACAGACAAAGATCCAGCGGAAAAGAAAAACCGGTTTCAAAACAACTATATTCTACAGGCCTGGTTGTGTATATCCCTTGCTCTCATCTTCGGTATCTCACTGGCAGCCGTTCAGGCGGCGCTTGGGCCGGTCATCATCGAAAACAAGCTCAATGAAACCAAAGAGAAGGTCCCGGAATTACTGCTCGGCGGTGAAGCCGCAGATAAAATGGCGGCAAGCAAGCAGGCCTTCAAGATTACGCCAAGATCCATAGCCGTGGAAAAAAACGGCATCAAAAAATTCTACAGTGTTTTTGAGGCGAGATTCGAAGACGGTCGTCTCGGCGGATGGGTCACGAAAGTCGACGGTCAGGGGTACGCGGATAAAATAGAGCTGTTGCTGGGTTTGGACCCATCTATCGAAACTATCACGGGACTCTTTATTCTCGATCAAAAAGAGACGCCCGGGCTGGGAAACAAAATCATTGAAACCAAATGGCGAGGCCAGTTTGCCGGCAAATCCACCCGGGATCATCTCAAGGTAGTAAAAGGTGGTGCGAAGGTGGCGAATGAAATTGACGCGGTGACCGGTGCGACCATCTCTTCGGACAGTGTGGTGACCATCATCAATAAGACTATCACGGACTTGCGGCAGCCACTAAAGGATGCCGGCCGAATGAAAAAGGAATAACGTTTTGGCTGATCAACCCACTCCACTGGAAAGATTCATTCAGGGGATTCTGCCGGAGAACCCCGTTTATCGTCAATTGCTGGGGCTATGCCCGACGCTGGCCGTGACCAATAGCATGAAGGCGGCCGTCACCATGGCGGCAGCCGTCGCCTTCGTTCTCTTATGCGCCAACATGGTAACGAGTTTGATTCGCAATCTACTCAAGCCCCACCTGCGCATCGTCGTCTTCACCTTGACCATCGCCACGTTCGTGACCATTGCGGATCGGTTGTTGGCCGCCTACATGTACCAGATGAGCAAGACACTGGGGCCCTATATCCCTTTGATCATCGTCAACTGTCTGATCATCTGCCGTTGCGAGGTGTGCGCATCGAAACAGCCTGTGTTTACAGCCATTTCCGATGCTGCAGGGCAATCCCTGGGATACGGTCTCGCTTTGGCCAGCGTCGCAGGGGTGCGTGAAATATTGGGGACCGGCATGTTTTTCGGTTTTCGAGTACTTCCTGCCACTTGGCCCGACTGGGCCGTCATGGTCCTGCCGCCAGGTGCTTTTATCACACTGGGGCTCCTTCTCGGTGCCGTGAACTGGTATTCCGGCCGAGGGGCCAAATAACAAGACCTCCGTAGGTTAAAAACATCTCATCGGAGAATAATTAGATCGGTTGGGTAGCATTTTGAGAAGAAACGGATACTCGTTATGAACTACTTCATTGACATCATGTTGATCGCCATCGGCGCCGCGCTCATCAACAACTTTATCTTCTACTATTTTGTCGGTATCTGTCCGTTCATCGGCGTCTCCCGAAACGTTGACATGGCTTTTGGTATGGGATGCGCCGTCACCTTCGTCATGAGCATCGCCGCTTTTGTCAGCTGGACTATCACCAGCCTGGTCCTCATTCCCGGGGCGCCGATTTCGTCTTATATCGGTGCATTTTTTATGACGGCGGAAAACGCTCAAAAGATCGATCTGACGATTCTCAGCTACATTATTTATATCTTTGTCATCGCCTCATCGGTGCAGTTCGTGGAAATGTACGTGCGCAAGTTCTTCCCGTCGCTATACAAATCGTTCGGCGTGTTTCTACCCTTGATTACCACCAACTGCGCGATTCTGTTTGCGTGTTTGACCATCATGAGCCACGTGAGCGGTGTCGAAAACCCGGCCGATGCCTGGGACTTGGGACGCGCTTTGTCTCTCGCATTTTTCGGCGGCGTGGGTTTCACGATCGCGATTGTGGTGATGGCAGGTATTCGGGAAGAACTTGATTTATGTGATATCCCTAAACCGTTCAAGGGAGCAGCCATCACGCTGGTCGTTGGAGGTATCCTGGCCTTCGCCTTCATGGGGTTTACCGGTGTCAACTCAGGGCTTCGCAAGGCTCTTACATTCGACGAACCGGCCGCCCAGGTGGAACAGGACGAATCGGCGAAGGATCGCGGTTCACAAGGCCGAATCAATGAGATGCCGGCAGAGCTGGTCGCGGGAGAAAAAGTTTTGAAGCTTAACGCGAGAACAAGCGTTCGATAATGGTCCATGGGGTTAAAAGGGTGCGGATTGTCATCATCACACTACCGCCGATTGATGTGAACGGGAGCAGATAGGAGTTTAAGGTCGTCATGATTGAAGTGACTATAGGCCTTGCCGCTGGAACCATGCTGGCAATGGCATTCATCGTATCCTGCGTGCTTGGATGGGCGAACAGGAAGTTTGCCGTCGAAGTCGACCCCAAAGTAGAGGCGGTGCTCGAAGCTTTGCCAGGCGCCAACTGCGGTGGGTGCGGATTTCTGGGTTGCAGCGATTACGCTGTCGCCGTGGTTGCTGACAATGCCCCGGTCAATAGATGTCCCGTGGGCGGAGAGGCTTGTGCAGCCAAGGTGGCCGCGATCATGGGTGTCGAGATCGGCGAAGCCCTGCCGTTCCGTCCCGTCGTGCATTGCGGCGCCCACCTGGAGGATCGGCTGGGACGTACCGAATATGTTGGTGAACAACGCTGTCGTGCGGCCAATCTTGTGGCCGACGTTCAGGGATGCACCTATGGTTGCCTCGGTTTCGGTGATTGCACGCGTGCTTGCAAATATGATGCGATTCATATTGTGGACGGTCTGGCCGTTGTCGACTATGACAAATGCATCGGTTGCGGCGCATGTGCCAAGGTTTGTCCGAGAAACATCATCACCATGACGCCGTTCCGTTCCGAAAGAATCATGGCCGTGACATGCTCGAACAAGGATAAGGGCAAGGATGTCATGGCCGTCTGCAATGTCGGCTGTATCGGCTGCAAGGCATGCGCCCGAATTTCAAACGTGATTGCCATCAAGGACAACCTTTCGACCATCGATTATGACCATTATACGCCCGAATGCATGCCAGATTTGATGAAAGCCTGTGAAAAATGCCCGCGGCATCGTCTCGTTTTTGTCGGAAAACCCACGCCGGAAGAGGCGGCTGCTGCCGGAGAATTCGAAGCGCCGGACATTGTCAAGCCCGACTTCAAAACCACGGTGGATGATACAGAGTGGCGCGGATAGGCTCTGACGATCGACCCGTGCCTTGTGTCCATCCCCAAACGGTCACGTTCTGGGTGGAAACCAACTGAGAGATATCGAGTAAAAAAAAAGCCTCCCCGGTGGTGTGAATCGGGGAGGCTTTTTCTTGTTAGTGAAATGCTTCATAAAAAAGAAATTGTTGAAAAGCACTACTATTGCTGTTGTGAGGGAGTCAGCGGTTCTTCTGAAATTGCCTTGGATCGATCCGCATTGCTCTCGCCCGAGGGAACGGCCGCGGGCATGGCGGCCTCTTGACTTTGTGCACCATTTTCGGGTTGCGGAGATGGGGTTGCGGCATTGCCTGAAGTGGGGGGCTGATTAGTAATGGACAGAGGCGATGTTTGAGGCTGGGGCGTTGTCGCCTCTGCACCGGGTTTTTGCATCGGCTCCGATTGCGTTTCGTTTCCTGGGGCAACGGGCTGCGAAGGCTGTGGTGCCGGAGGTTGAGCCGTGGGCTGACGTTCGGGTTCCCGGATGGTTTTGGGTTCGGTGTCGTTCGATGTGCCGGCGGCGGGCGTTGGCCGGGGTTCTTGTGTTAAAGGGGCCGGCGGGGTGACCGTCGGTTGTGTGCTGATACTCTTTGAGCTGGTGTCGCTTTTCGGTGGCGATGGCTTGGACACTTCTGCTTCCAGGGCGCGTGCCTTTGCGGTGATCGCCGCCAATTGGCGTTTCAAATCGTCGATGGTTTTCTCTTGGGTGGCAGCGGCATCTTTTTCTTTTGCCAGTTCATTTTGGGTCTTTGTGAGTATCGCCTTGAGGCTTTCTATCTCCTTTTCCATCCAGACCTTGAGGACCTTCTCTGAGTTGGGCGACGTATCGGCACTCTTCTGAGACTGGGTCTTTTGAAGCTTGTTCACCTGCAGCCCCGAGAATGCAGCCAGCAGCGCCGCCGCCACGGTGAGCACAGCACATGCAAATGCGATCAGTTGGTATTTGCGATAGCGTTCTTTTATATATTTGGCCGTGTGAACAATTCGTTTCATTCGTCCTCCCACATCGGCACCCGCTGGATGGCGTCGTGCCTTTTTGACGTTGATGGAATTTGAATCGTTGGCTGTCTCATTTTTGCCGATGTGTTCGGTCGTTTTGAATGGCCGAAGGTTGTGTGATCAGGTATCCAGATGTCATTGGTCGGTTTGGCCGACGATAAGGGAAATGGACCACTCACGGTATTTGGTGTTGACCTGGGCAGACACGGGCAGGCCAATGGTGGTCAAACTCCGCTGAAGGAATTTGGCGTAGGACGGAGCGGTTTGTTTGCTATGAATCACCAGTACAAAACCTTCCGGCGGATGGGTAAAGGCGCTTTGAATAATTTCCGAGGTGGACCACCCATGGCTGTCAAACAGTTCCTTTAGCTCGATGGCGGTCTCGTGTGAAGTGGGGTCTTCCAACACCGAAATAATGTCCATTTCTCCCTTGGGACCGGAATTGAGCAGCTTGGCCAGCATTTTTTTCTGCTCACTGTCGAGCGCGCCCTTTTGAGTTGCCACCTCGATGTTTTGGGTCGTTGTGCCGCTGCTGGTAATGTTCATATCCTTCAGTTCGTCAATGCGATCTTTTAAGGCGCTCTCTGCTGAGGCATATCGGTTGCGAATTTTTTCCATCTCTTTGCGCAATGAGCCGGCATCCATTTCGGCCAGGCGTCTGCGTTGATCGGCAATGTCCTGGTTCTGCTGGGTTGCCAGAAGTTCTTTGCGAATTTCTTCGGCCGCTTTTTCAACGGCCTTGATCTTTTTGCTCGCGCTTTGTTCCCGTTCGATGAGATATCGGGACATGCGATTGCCATTGATCCATAGCAGCAGGATGCTGATGGTGGTCAGTGCTGCGCCGATCATGGTAATCAATTGCAGCCAACTGTTGAAGACAATGACTGAGTCTAAATTTTGCCACCATGTAAACATCGATTTCCCTTTCAAACAGGTTAAACACAGTGAGTCGTAACAAAATTAATTTGTCAATAATACCGATGAATTGAATGTTTATCAAGGAATAAATTGAATCGATGGGTCTTGGGAATCGATCTTGGGGCCGGCAGACCGGAAAAAGATTCCTGGCCGGAAGAACGGTCACGGGCCGCCCAGGTTAACGCTTTATCAAAGCAGGTCAAGTATGATAGGTAGAATTTTCTGACTATCCGCCTTACATCGGCTCGGAGTGCTATATGGGAATTGTGGGTAAATTATTGGGGGGTACGATTGGTTTCGCCTTGGGCGGTCCGCTGGGCGCTATTGCAGGCGCTGTTTTCGGACACGCCTTCGATAGCAGTGCCAGGGACCTGCACGAGGACCAGATTCCTCACTTTTCCGGATTGGAGGCATCTCAACTCGCTTTTTTCGTAGGCGCATTTTCAATGCTTGCCAAATTAACGCAATCCGACGGCCGGGTTAGCCCCCAAGAGATGGATACCATTGAGGCTTTTGCAGTCAGAGATTTGCGTCTGTCTCCCGAAGCCAAGTCCGTAGCCCTGAATATTTTTCGCACGGCACTCGAATCGCCCGCCAGCTTTAACGACTTTGCCCTTCAGTTTTACAACCATTTTCAAGGACAACCCCATCTTATCGAGATGATGGTCGATATTCTATTGCGGGTCAGCGTTGCCGACGGCGCTCTCAATGCCACCGAGGAAAGCTTGATTCTCGGGGCGGTCCGCATATTCCGGATGAGCGAACAGCGATATCAGCAGGTACGGGCTGCTTATGCCGGAACAGGCGACGCACCCTACCAGGTTCTCGGCTGTCGACCGGATGACAGCGATGACATTATCAAGCAGCGATATCGGAAACTGGTTCAGGAATACCATCCGGATAAAATTGCCAGCAAGGGATTACCGGATGAATTTATTCAGTTGGCCCATGAAAAGTTCCGTGAAATTCAAAACGCATACGAAACCATCAAAAAAGAGCGAACCATCAGGTAACCGCGGCCTATCAACTGGATCGGGTATCTCATCAAGCGGATAAATATGTCCTTTGGGCTTGGTACCCAATTGGTTTTATTGACAATCGAGAGAAATTGGGTTACCACCCATAATATTAATTCGCCCTGTAAAATAAAAGGTTTATGCCAAGCCGATTCAGTTGTTGACCGAGATGACGCAAGGCGTGCCCGTTTCTGAAAAAGGAAGGCGATATGATTTTTTTGGTCAAACGTGAGATGTTTGTGCTTTTTAGGATCGTGGCCAGTTGTGTGACGGCCATTGCACTCATTTTTTTCATCTCATCCCTATCCGGGGAAGATCTATTGAAAAACAACACGGAAATCAAGAACAGCGAACTGCTGATTCAACAGATCAACGCGGAGTTGGAAGGCGGCATTGCCCAGAGACTCGCCAAGCTCGGGGAGGTGCCGGAAAAGAATCCATTTCGAAAGTTTTATGCCATAGAGTTGGCCAAGGAGATTCACGATCTATCGGGTCTCACCGAAAAGCAACGCATGTTGTTTGATGCATACAATGTTCGAAGTTTTGAGACTCAGCTGAAGCGCATGATGGGTTATACCGAGAATTCTGACGTCAACAGCCTAATGGATGAATTGGAAGTGGTCAAGCGAGAGCTGAAAAACTCGGCCAATCTGATTGATAAAAAACGTCAGAAGCTAGTTCGGCAACGTACCGCATATATTCTTTTGTTCATCGTTTTTTGGACTATGATCTACCTTTATTACAGTCGTGGTATCATATTCAAAAAGTCTGACCAGGATTAATTGCCAAGACAAACGGAAGCGCCATGTATCTGGATCATTATCAGCTTAAAACCAAACCATTTGAGATCACTGCCGATCCCAAATTTTTGTGGTTGGGTGAAAAGCATAAAGAAGCGTTGGCGACGCTTCGTTACGGGATTCTCGACAACCGGGGATTTTTGCTTCTCACCGGTGAGGTGGGCACAGGCAAAACACTGCTGATCAACCGTCTGATCACCATGCTCGACTTGGACACGGCAGTGGCCACGGTACCCGACCCCGATCTCACGAGCATGGACTTCTACAACATTCTCGCCGATGGGTTTAAGATGAATCGCACCTTCGAAAGCAAAGGTGCGTTTTTACTTCACCTGCGTGATTTTTTACACAAAAGCTATGCAGACCATAAACAAGTCCTGTTGATCATCGATGAGAGCCAGCGATTAAACCATCGGCTCATGGAAGATATCCGTATGCTTTCCAATATCGAGCTGCAAGACCGTAAACTGATCAATATCTTCTTTGTCGGCCAGCAGGAATTTAATACGATCCTTACGACACCACAGAACAGGGCCCTGGCGCAGCGCATTACGGTGCGCCACCATATCACCCCCCTCGATAAGAAGGAGGTCGGTGAGTATGTTCAGCATCGTTTAAGTGTCGCGGGTACGACCCAGAAGATTTTTAATGCATCGGCGATAGATGGCATTTATCAATTTTCCGGAGGCATTCCGCGACTGATCAATATTCTTTGTGACCACGCGCTGCTGACTGGATATGCGCGCAACACACGGACAATTGATGCCCGAATCATTGAAGAGTGCGCCCAGGAGTTGCGCATCCCGATAAAATCGGGTGCCAAAGGGATGGTCGCCACCATGAACACAGCTGGCTCCAAATCGATTGCCAATGCAGCCTCCAGACAATCAGTTGGACATGTGACGCCATCTGCTCAGGCAGATATGGCAGATATAAAGGATACACCGGAATCCCCACCAGACGGAGAGGGGGAGGCAAAGCTGACGACAAGATCGCCACTCTGGAAGATTTTTTATTCGTGTATCGTGATCGCGCTGGTGTTGCTGGGAGGTTATGCAATTACCCAGATGACCAGCAAGGAGCGCCCAAAATACGATGCCGAAGATCTGACCCCGCAACAATACCGATCAACCTTGGAAAAAGAGCAGGCGTTGTTGAGCCAGAGTATGGAAAACATGACGGACTCTGGTGGGGCAGGGGCCGAGAAGCCATCGCCATCTGCGGCCAAAGGCGTTACCGCCACCCCGGGTAAAAGCGATGTAGCCGGATCGATCGGGGGGCAGACCGCTAAAGAGAGCCAAGCGTTTAAAAATAAAGAAAAAGCTAAAGATGAGCCGACGAGTAGTGTTGGGGAGATCGAACCCCTCCCCCTCATGAACGAGACGATTATGATCCATTTTACGATCAATTCCAATGAGATTGAAGATGGTTCATATGCCATCCTGGATCGTATCGCCAACTACCTGGTGCAGCAACCCGATAAAGTGGTGCATGTTCGCGGCTACACCGACGCAAGTGGCTCTGCGGGCTATAATGAAAGCGTATCGCGTTTTCGTGCCAGCGTCGTTAAATCCTACCTTGTGGGAAAAGGTGCACCACCGGAAAACATCGAGATTTTTGCCATGGGTGCCGAGAATCCTGTCGCTTCAAACGAAACAGCCGAAGGCAGGCGACTGAACCGACGGGTAGAGATTGACTTTCAGACTGGAAATGAAACCACGAATTAAGGTCGATTTACCATTCACTTAATCTGATCATGCCCGACTATTTCCGAATTATAATCATTTTGATGTGGACCTGCTGGGCGGTTCTGCTCCCATGTGATGTCGGTAGCGATCGAATCGTTTTGAAAGATGGAACGATCGAGTTTTCCGAGCGGGTCTGGGAATCTGAAAAGTACGTGCATTTTATTCTCAACGGCACGAAAACCGTTGAAGTGCGTTATGCTAAAGAGATTGTGGCACGCATAGAAAAGAGCGAAACCAAACCGGGCCCGGTTCAGATTCCGCCCAATGGCACCACGACCGTCGGTAATACGGCCTCGGGGACGAAACCTCAAAACCCCCTTCCGCAAGCGCCCTCATCGGCAACTGAAACGCCGTCCAAGCGGGCGGATGCGCCAATCGCCATCGATCGCGGTATCATTGAAAAAAACAAGAAATTGACCTTTTACGATCCCCATCGACCTCAAAAATATTGGGCAAGCCGTAATTCCCGCCACAAGGCCCTAAAGGATGCCGTCTCGGCGCTAGCCGGAATTTATGGCCAATCGAACGAATGGGTCGAGGCAAATATGGGAGAAGAAAATGACTTGGGTCTTATTCATTCACGATTGCTGACAGCGTTTGATTCAGAAAAAACGCTATCCATCGATTCGAAAGACAATCCGTCACCCGGCGTGCCGGATCCGGCAGAGAAAGATCCGGTTCCCAGTGCAACAAAGGCACCGGACAGGCCGGGAAATTTCACACCTCATGATAAATGGCCGCCACTAAATATCGCGGCCGACCTGCAATTCTACGACCCCCGCCGTGAAAAGAGGTACTGGATCGACCCCGGAAGTCAATTCGGTACACTGAAGGAAGCGCTCGACGCCCTGGCCGATCAATACGGCGTTCCTGTGGAATGGATTGAATCCCACATGGGGGATACCAACACGCTTCTTGAGATTCATAAAAACATCCGGTCGAGCCTAGGGGGCAAAACGGACCGCGAATATCAGTAAAACTTTGATTTCAAAATTGGGCGGTATGGAGGGAGAGCCACCAGACGGCCACCAAAAGCGATATGAGGCCCAATGTCGCGGCCACCCATACCGATTTTGAGGGGTAGTCATTAGATGGGTCCGCACCCGCATGGCACTGCGATAGGGCCCTCATCGCGGGGATGTCATCGGTGAGAATACGATCCCCGTTCGAGAGTTTGATACAGCGCCTTCCTTTGGTGAACGATCCGGCGATTTGAAACACATCGCACGACAATATGCGGTAAAATGGATCGGACAGATGCCAGACATGCAGCAAAACCCCATCAAACTGCACCAGGACGACAATCGACCTATCGTCCGACCCCTGGTAATAGGTGCCTTTGAATTCGATTATCCGGCTCTCGTTTTTTTCGCTGGTTTGCTCCACCATGACATCCATTGATTTCATACGTACGTTTCTTCAACGATCCCGGCACAGTATCTATTCATCGACGCTTCTTTCGTCTGCCTCTGCACTATCCGTGCCCGATTTTATTTTTATTGTAAAACGTAAATATTATAAATGGATATAATTTATTGCGGATGCCGCTCGCCTCATAAACTGCCGAGAATTGGCAAAGGGTGGCTTCTTTTCGGCAGGATACGCGGTTCAGGAAATAATCGGCCCCTTTTCCATTGGCGGAGCGATCCGTTTGCGGTGATTCGCTTGGAAACAGTTGACAGGTCGGCGGCAGGCATATCAATATATCTGCAATCGATGGATGAAAACTTGACGGCACCGTAAAAAGCCCAATATCTGCGTTGTGCTCATCCCGTCGTCCTTGCGGCGTACGACAAGTGCGCCTCCGGACACGGAATTTTGTGCGCCTTGATCTTAAACCTTTTACGGCGCCGTCTGGCAACGGCTTTTTTACGAATCCATCAAAACTTGATAAACACGGAAAAAGAGAGACGTCATGCCGGACCCCGGATCGTGGTTCGGGGCAGGCTTTGATCCGGCATCCATTTTAACAGGAAGTCCAGCGACAGCTGTAACTCAAGAGGAAATACGGCCTCTATGACACAGTGTGTTTTGCTAAACGCAGACTACTCTTTTATGAATGTGGTGCACTGGAAGCGTGCCATGCGTCTGGTGGTCAACAACAAGGTCACCGTATTGCGTTATTCTGAACAGATCGTCCAGGCGGCCGGCGGGATGGTCATGCGGATCCCGTCCGTCTTGAAGTTGATCAAATTGATCCGGTCCGTTTACAGATCAAGGGTCCCTTTCAGTAAACGCAATGTGCTCATTCGGGATGGCTTTCGCTGCTGCTATTGCGGGGAACGCAAAGGCAAGATGACCATCGACCACATCATTCCCCGGTCGAGAGGCGGTTCGACCACGTTTGAGAATTGTATTTGCAGTTGTCGCACCTGTAATACACGAAAAGGTAACCGGCTGCCGTCGGAGGCCGGTATGTTTCTGAAGCGTCCTCCCCACCAGCCCACCATCTCGGAGTTCCTGCGGCTTCGCCTCAAAAGGGTGGGGATTGAAGATCTCTGGCAGCATTTGGGATTCATCGATTGACCTGCTGCCACCCGTTCAACCGGCAGGTCAGAGGGTCCATTGGATAATCGATGCCCCCCAGGTCAGTCCTGCGCCAAAGGCGACAACCAACACATAATCGCCCTTTTTGATCCGACCTTCCTGATAGGCTTCGTCCAACGCAATGGGTATGGAAGCAGACGATGTGTTGCCATATTTGTGGAGGTTGGTGTAGACCTTCTCCATCGGTATCTGGAGCCGCTCGGCCACCGCTTGTAAAATGCGTACATTGGCCTGGTGGGGCACCATCAGTTGGATATCCTCACGGTGCAATTTGTTATGTTCGATGGCCTGCTCGGCAATTTTTACCATGGAGGGTACGGCCTGCTTGAATAGCCGGTTGCCCTCCATCTTCAAATGGTGCGGAAGGAACGCCAGACTCTCGAGCATGGCGGGCGGAGGATTGTTGCCGGCCTCGGCGTAAAGCAAGTCCCAGAGGCGGCCGTCTGATTTGATGTGCGTGGAGAGAATGCCCCCCGGCTCGTCCGAGCCGTTTAGCAGCACGGCGCCGGCGCCATCGCCCAGCAAGACGCATGTGCTGCGGTCCTCCCAATTCAAAACCGAGGACAAGCGCTCGGTGCCCACGACCAGTACCGTCTTGGAAACCCCCATCCGGATGCCGTTATTGGCCAGTTCCAATCCATAAACAAAGCCAGAACAACCGGCAGATATGTCATAGGCGGCGGCATTGTCGGCGCCGAGCTCTTTTTGAATCATGCAGGCGGTTGACGGAAAAAGACGATCGCCGGAAACCGTGGCGGCAATAATGCCATCGATTTGATCAGACGTGACACCCGCGGTTTGCATCGCTCGGCGTGCTGCGGAGAGTCCGAGTTCCGTCGTGGTTTCGTTCTTGTCTGCCCTGGCAATGCGTCTCTCTTTGATACCGGAGCGTCGAACGATCCACTCGTCGGTCGTATCGACAATTTGTTCTAGATCTTGATTGGTCAGGACACGTTCCGGAACTGCCGATCCGGTTCCGATAATATGTGCAAAAGGCATGGTAAGTAAATACTCCAGAGATAGAATTAAACAAATGCATATCACCCAAGCAAACAAGCGCGAGACCCCGGAGGGCTCGTCCATTGCTCAACGAAAGCTTTCTTATAAAACACAATATGATTACAGAGTCAAAGCGATTTGGCATTGGATGGCTCTCGAACTCCTGGATGAAATTTTTCAACGAACCGGGATAATTAATATTTTCTACATCTTTTAGGTGGGTTAGGAAACTTGCCCGTTCAAATTGAGTGACGGGCATGGTACTCGCTGACATATTTCGAACTTAAGTTACGGGTCGATATGTTGAATACGCTGAAGCGATCGAAACAAGATGGCCTCTCGATGCCAGCCGGTTCCTATGAATTCAGAATGGCAGCGATCAACTCCTCCTTTTCACGGTCGGTGATATAGGGGCGGGTGCGTACATCCCAAATCTTGCTTTCACGCTCTCTTTTGCGCTTGGCGGCAGCCTCTACCTTGGCGGTCAGTTGGACAAGATCACACGGTTTTTCCAAAAAATCGCGTGCGCCGATGCGCATCGCCTCCACGCCCTTGGGAATGGTACCATAGGCGGTGAGCATGATGGTCTCGATCAGAGGGTCCATAGCCTTGATGCGCCGAAGCGTCTCAACACCATCCAGGCCCGGCATCTTGAGATCCAGCAGAACAACGTCGATCTCATCTTTGTACTTTTCCAGGTATCGAAGGGCTTCTTCACCGTTCAGCACATAATCGGCCTGATACCCCCGCCCCACCAAACGCTGGGCCAGGGTTTCGATGAAATCCTTTTCATCATCCACCAAAAGCATACGAACCGGCAGCATGGCAGCCTCCTATAACTCTTTCTTGTTTCATGACAAAGCGGTTACTCGAACAACATCTCCAGGTAGTCTCGGGAGATGGGGTCGATCCCATTGATGCGGTGGTCCGGATCGTTGTTTCTCAAGGCGATCTGGGCGCGCAGGCCATCGGCCACCTTTTTGCCCAGCTCCACGCCGAACTGGTCGAACGAGTTGATGCCCCAGATAAATCCTTCGTAGACCGTGCGTGCCTCGTAGAAGCCGAGCAGCCGTCCGACGTTGCTCGGCCCGAGATCGTCGAGCAGGAGAATCGATGATGGCCGATTGCCGTCGAAATGACGCGCCCGGTCGGGATTGTCCTGGCCCTCGGCCAGGGCCCGGGCCTGGGCCAGCAGGTTGGCCCACAACTCCTGGTGGTTGGTCACTCCCTTGGAGCGGACCGTGTACTGGGTGTACTGGGGCTGGCGAACACCGATGAAATCGATGGGAAAGGCCTTGCCCTGGTGGGCGAGCTGGAAGAACGAGTGCTGGGCATTGGTGCCCGGTTCGCCGAAGATGACCACGCCGGCCGGTTCGGGCAACGGTGCACCGTGAACATCCACCGCCTTGCCGTTGCTCTCCATGTTGAGTTGCTGGACATGCGGCGCCAGTTTGGCCAGGGGAGACGCATAGGGGATGATGCCCTGCTGGCCGTAACCCAGGTAGGTGGTGTTCCACACCGAGATGAGGGCCGCGAGCAGGGGCAGGTTCTCTTCGGGGGGTGCGGTGCGGGCATGGGCATCCATCTCGGCAACGCCCCTTAAAAATGCCTCGAATCGGTCGTATCCCAGGTAGAGACTCAGCGGTACGCCACCCACGGCCGATGTGACGCTGTAACGCCCGCCGATATAGTCGAACATGTGGAACGTACGCAGAACCGGCCGATCGGGATCGTCGCCCGGGCTTCCCTTGGCCGTAACCGTGACCATGTGGCGTGCGGGTTCGATGCCGTTGTCGAGCATGAACTCTTCGGCCAGGTGGGTGTTGGCCGATGTTTCGGCCGTGGTGTAACTCTTTGAAATGACAATCCAGAGTGCGGTTTGGGGGTCGATGGCCCGGGCCACGGCGCCGAAGTTGTGAATATCCACGTTGGCCAGATAGTGAAGGCGAACCTTCTTGTCGGCAAAGGCGGCCAAGGCCGTGGAGATGAATTCGGTGCCTAGATAGGAGCCGCCGATGCCGATGACCACGACATCCGTGAACGGCCGGCCGCCGGCGCTGCGAAGCTCTCCCTGGTGAATCTGCTCGCTGAAGATTCGTATTTGTTCCCGGACGTCGCGAATCTCGGGCATCACATCGCGGCCATCCACGTGGATGGAGACGTTGCCGAACTCCCGCGTGGCGGTGTGCAGCACGGCCCGGTTTTCGGTCACGTTGAGCTTGGCGCCGTCGCACATCCGGGCGAAGCGTTCACGCAGAGCCAGGTGGCCGTCCAGGCTGACCAGATCTTTGACGGTCTCCTGATCCAGCCGCTGTCGGGCATAATCGAAAAACAGGCCGCCGCCGTTGGCCGAAAAGTACTCGAAGCGATCCGGCTCGGTCAACAGCCGTTTCAAATGGTTTTCCGGCCGCTGCATGGCGGCGGCGCGTGCCTTCAGGGTGTTGTGAAGATCCAGTTGATCCAATCTCCTGGTTTGATTGGGGGCTGTCATGGTCTGTTTCCTGTCTGGTTGATGGTTATTTTCATTCGTCCAAGGACATCATAAATGTCTTGTACTATCCGTGCCGATACGCTGGAGGCTGCCAGGCTCATGGCCTCGGCCAAGGCTGCCGGCGTCTTGGCGGCGCAGTCGGTTTTGGCGGTATATGACTTTTGAAAGAGGATGCGGCGGGTCGCATCGGTCTCGCGGGCATCCATTAGAAGGATGCTCAGGGTCAGACTGGCCTGGCCGGTGGTCGTAAAATCCTCCTCCAGGAAGGTGTCGATCCAGCCCTTGATCACGTGAGTGGGCGGTGCGGCGGCCTCGGGCGGCAATACGGCATCAAATGCCTGACTCTCACGCAAATCGCGTCCCAGAAAAAAAGCCAGCATCTCACCGGGGGCGGCCACCCACTGGAAATGGGCGTAGGCGTTGCGATGCAGGCCTTTGTCCGCATAGATCATGCGCAGTGTGTCAAATGGCGGTGTGACAGCAAAACGGTCGACGCGAAGCACAAAAGGAAGCCTTGTCGTCGAACTGATACCTGGCGGCGGGTAATCGAGGGTGTAGTAATAGGTCGGTTTGGAGGTCCTGGCGCCGGCGCAGGCGGTGAGCATGGCCATGGCGATCATCAGGCAGGGCCAGTACTTCAGGCGGGTTGGCCGTTTCATCGCAGCGTGTCTTCCTTCCCAATGCCGGTCGTTACGGGGCAGACGGTTTCTCCTCCAACGAACCACCGAACACGAGCCGGGAAGGTTCGGCGGCAAGCCGTTCGAGGAGCAGGTTCAGGGTATCGCTGGCGCGTTCGATGCGCTCCAGCGTCTGGTTGATGTTTCGTTGAACGCTGTCCACATGGCGATCTGTGTTCCCCAGAATGACCGCGGCGTTCTGAAGGGCATGGCCGACGTCACGGGCCGATGCTTTCAGTTCCCCGGCAGCTTCCTGAAGGTCGCTGCCGCCGGTGGCCACCAGCGCGTCGATGCGTCCGACCGCCTGGCGGATCTCATCGATGCCGCCGTCCGCATTTCCCGCCATCTGGTTCAGGGTGTCGGAGGTTCGTTCAAAGGAACGCAGCAGGCTCTCGAGCTTTTCGGCCGCCAGCAAACGTTGAAGATTCTGCAGGGTACCGCGCACATCGGCCACCATGGCATCCAGTTGTGCCTCGTCGATGGCGCGGTTGATTTTCTTAAGGGCCTGGGTCAGCTCGTCGGAGATGGTCCGCGTGTCCAAGGCCCTGAATATGGCGAACATGTCTTCCAACCCCTTGAAGAATTTGCTGATTTCCGACGGCCGGGTGGGGAGAACGGGATAGGGCGGCGTCACGCCGGACGGCGGGAAAATCAGCGGTTCATCATCTTCTTTTTGTTCCAGCTCGATAAACATCAGGCCGGTGATACCCACGGATTTGAGCTGGGCCACGATCTGGCGACCGTCCGGGCCGTTGGGTCTTAAATCCGACTCGATTTTCATGACCACCTCGATGAGCCGCTCGTCGTCGGCCACGCCGATGTGGTGAACCCGGCCGATGTAGACCCCGCGGTATTTGACCGGAGAATCCTTGTCCAGCCCCTGCACCGACTCGTCGAAGTAGGCGACGAACATGCGCCCCTTTTCCAGGTAGTTGGACATGCCCAGCCAGACCACTCCGACGATGATGATCGCCATCCCTATGATCAGGAACAAACCGACGCTGAATTTCGTTTTTAACGTGGCCATACGCTTCGTTGCGAGATTGTCGCCTGGCGGTTGAAGAACCGGCGCACCGCCGGATTCGGGCTCTTATCTTTGAGTTCGTTGGGATCGCCTTCGGCCAGGATGCCTTTGACCGATTTATCGAGCATTATGATGCGGTGCGCAACCTTAAAGATGATATTGAGCGAGTGGGTGATGATCACCATGGTCGTGCCGATGCTGTGGTTGATGCGCATTATCAACTCTTCGATTTCGGCCGATATGACCGGGTCCAGTCCGGCCGTGGGTTCGTCCAGAAAGAGGATCTCGGGATTGAGAGCGAGGGCTCTGGCCAGGGCCGCGCGCTTGATCATGCCGCCGCTCAGTTCCGAAGGCAGGTGGTTTTCAAAACCGGCCAGATCCACGCTGCTCAATTTCATGCGCACCAGGGCGGAGACGGCCTGCGGCGGCAGATCGGTGTACTCCTGGATAGGCAGGGCCACGTTCTCGGCAATGGTCATAGAGCCGAACAGGGCGCCGCCCTGGAACAGGATCCCGATGTTGCGCAGCGCCTCGCCGAACCGCTCTCCATCGGCTTGGGTGATATCGTGGCCGGCGATGAGGATGTGTCCGTCTTGGGGCCGTCTCAGTCCCACGAGGTGACGAAGCAAGGTGGTCTTGCCACAGCCGCTGCCACCGATGATGGCCAGAATTTCGCCGCCATGAACATCGAAGTTGACATCCTCGAGAATCGGGGTGTCGCCATAGCGCGCCTCGAGGTTGCGGACCCGAATCATGACTGAGGGCGTGTGTTCCTTCATGTTACCAATAGCTGCGGATGACCGCGAAAATCGAGTCGAAAAGGATGATTAAAAAAATGCCGCTGACCACCGCGGATGTGGCCGCATTACCCACCTCGGCCGAACCGCCGCGCACCTGGAAACCGCGCAGGCAGCCGATCCAGGCGATCAGGGCGGCAAAGACCATGCTTTTGGCCAACCCCCAAATAAATTCGAAGAGCGACAAGGCCTTGATTGTCTGGTCCACATAGGTGCTCACCGTCAAATCCAGCATCGAGACGCTGATCACCATGCCGCCCATTATGGCGAAAAAATCGGAAAAAAGCGTCAGCAGGGGCACCACCAGCATGGCGGCGGCCATCCGGGGAATCACCAGGAACAAGGTGGGCGAAAACCCCATGGTAAAAAGCGCATCGACTTCTTCGGATATTTTCATGGTGCCGATCTCGGCCGCGAAGGCTGAGCCGGATCGGCCGGCCACAATGATGGCGGTCATGATCGGCCCCAACTCCGAAACCATGGCCAGCGCCACCAGACGTGCCACATAGACGCTGGCGCCGAATTGTTCGAGCTGAAGGCTGGACACGAAGGCCATGATCAGCCCCAGCAGAAAACTGATCATGCCCACGATGGGTATCGCATCCACGCCGGTCTTCTGCATCAACACGATGGTGTCGCCCAGGCGCAGTTTACGGGGATGGCGTACCACCTGAATCGAACACAAGGCCACGGACCCGAGAAAGGAGACGAGAAAGCGCAGATTGTCGGCTATCTTGAGTGCCGCATCGCCCAGGCGGAGGATCAGGTTGCCCGACCCCTTGGGGGCCAGTGCCGCACATCGCTTGGGTTGATCAAAATGGGTCATGGCCAGGATTTCGGCCACCTTGGGAGGCGGCTGGACGATGCGGACGGGCACCTGGTCGGCATTGAGGCGGTCTCGCAGCTCAGACAACACCAGGACGCCGAAATCGTCGAAATAGGTGACTCGGTTGAGGTCGAAGGTCACCTGCCGTGGATCCCTGGAGGTGATGTCGGCAAGCAGACGCTTGAGCAACTGGGTGGCCACCCGATGGTCGATGCGGCCCAGCAGTTGAATGCCCATGGCGCCCTCTGGTCCGACGATCAGATTGTATAGATCGGCATCGGGTGGGAAGGAATCGGGCATTGATCCTCCGGTGCCTTTTGGAGATGATGAATGGATTCGTCCGATGATATGGCCGTGATAGTAACAGATTTGAGAACCACTTGCCAAACCAATAAACGAGTCGAGCTATTTCGGCTGCCGTTCATCCAGTTGAATCAGATAAGGTTCCAGGGCAGAAAACGAGCGGCAGCTGGAGATGCTTTGCGATAGATAGGTCTGGACGCGGTCGAGAATATCGCACGTCATGCTGCAGCGCGGAAACTGGTGGCGGGTGGCGCAGTCCCGGCACGGACTTTTGACCAGGTGGCCGATGTCGTAGTCCATGACGCGCCGGGTATGGGATTTGCGGTGGTTCATAGGTTCCCTTTTCGATGTAACTTTTACGTCGCCGTCCGGCAACGACCTCTCACGAATCTGTCATATTTAAGCAAGGTAATGATCGATGACAAGTCTTTTGTCTATCCGGTCCGATAGCGATGGTAGGCCACCATCTTGGCCAGGGCCAACACGGCCCGTTCGGGTGTCTGGTAGTAAACCCCCTTGTAACGGGCGCCGGGCAGCCCCATCACGGTCTGGTAATCCGAATCGGCACGGAGGCTGACGCCGATCACCGGCTTTTCCAGCTCAGCCATCAATTCGATGCTGCGAGCCATGAATTTCTTTTCGAATTGGATGAGCAGCTGCCCGACGGGTTCCAGAAAATCCCTGGGATAGTCGGGGTCGGCGGCGGAAACCGCGCCGGTCAATCGCTCGATCAGCATGCGACGGCCCATGATACCCAGGTTGATGACCGCATCGCAGCCCTCCCAGCGCATGAGCATTTCCAGCACCTTGAGGGTCATGTCCGGGTTGAAATCGCCCACCAGGTCCACGGGGTTGGCCCGGCTCCAGTACGGGGGCAGCAGGCGGTCGATCTCGGCCACGATGCCGGGATCCAGCTCCGGAATGGTCAGCCCCTGGTACTGACACAGGTCGGTGGTCACCACGCCCCAGCCGCCGCCGAAGGTCATGATGGCGACCCGCGGACCGCGGGGCAGCGGCACCGAATCGAAAGCTGCCGCCAGATCGAGCAGGTCCATGGGACGGTAGACACGGCTGATGCCCGCCTGCCGGCACAGGGCGTCGAAGACCCGGCTGTCCGTGGTCATGGCGCCACTGTGACTGGCCGCCGCCTTCTGGCCGGCCTGGGTTTGGCCGCCCTTGAGCAGGACGATGGGTTTTTGCCGACTGATGCGGCGGGCGCTGTCGAAAAAGCGGCGGCCGTTTTTGAATCCTTCGGCATAGATCAATACCGTGCGGGTGGTCTCGTCGCCCTCCAAACCCTCCAGATAATCGGCCATGGTGATCATGGCCTCGTTGCCGCTGCCGGAAAAGGCCCGGATGCCGATGCCCTGCTGTTCGGCAAAGCCCAGCAACTGGCTGCCCATATTGCCTGATTGCGCCACGATGGCGCTGTGCCCGGGGGGCGGGGTCACCGTGGCGCCGGTAGCGAACAAGCGGATGTGGGGATTGGCAATGCCCATGGTATTGGGCCCCAGCACCAGGATGCCGGCCTCCCGGGCGGCTTCGACCAGGCGCACTTCGAGGACCTTGCCATCGGCGCCGGTTTCAGCGAACCCAGAGCTGATCAGCACCAGGTAGCGGATCCCCTTGTCCTGGCATTCGGGGAGCAGGTCGATCACTGCCGCCGCCGGCACCGTGACCACGGCCAGATCCACGGTCTCAGGGATGTCACCGATCCGCGCGTAGACCGGCCGGCCGAACATGGTGCCGCCCTTGGGATTGACCAGGAAAATCTTGCCCTCATAACCGCCGGCGATGGTGTTGCTCACCAGCATGTTGCCCCATTTGCCCAGTTGGTTCGACGCGCCGACGAAGGCGATGGATTGGGGATGGAACAGGGCGCCGATCTCCCGGGCCGGCACCGGCGGAGTGTGCGCAGGTTCTTGGGGTGGCGGCCCCGCCACGATCAGGGCATCCACCGCCACGATGCGGCCGTCGGGCGTGACCCTCAGCGGATTGATGTCGATTTCGGCGATCTCCGGGTGCGCCACAGCCATGCGTGACACACCGGACAGGATACGGCCGAGGGTCTCGCGGTCCACGGGCTGTTCCCCACGGAACGGACCGAACAGCTTCTGGGCGCGGATCTCGCTGATCATCCGCCCCACATCCCTTTCATCCAGGGGGGCCAGGGCCAGGGTCACATCGGCGATGGCTTCGGTCAGGGTGCCGCCCAGGCCGAACAAGACCACCGGTCCGAATTGGGGATCGCGGAACAGACCGGCCATCAATTCACGCTGGCCGGCGATCTGGGGCTGGACAAGCAGCCCTTCAAGGGCCGCTCCGCCCGCTCCGGCGATCTGCGCGGCCGCCGCGCGCACATCGTCCGCGCTGTGCAAATGCAGGCGCACCAGGCCCATCTCGGTCTTGTGTTGCAGGGATTTCCCCAACCCCTTGAGCACCACCGGGTAGCCGAGACGATTGGCAGCTGAAACGGCCTGGTCGGCATGGTCGACGGCCACTTCTTCGACCACCGGGATGTGGAATCGGCGCAGGAGTTGTTTGGCTTCGTGCTCGTTCAGCGGGCCGGGGGGCAGGGGAGTGGTGGCGATATGGGGGTTCACAGGAAAAGCCTCTCTGACGCGTTGATTTAAACTGGAATATCGAAATCCTAAATCAAAAACAGGTACAAAAACCGAATGATCCAATGGCAACAATCGGGTCGATGTCATAGCATAAACTGGGTTGGGAAGAAACGGGAATGGGAGGTGAACGGCGATTCTAACCCGAAGGGATAAGCATAAGCCACGGTCATGCCAGTGGAAGGAACTGAACGCCATTCATTAAACCCGGCGTGGGTAGAGCAGGTGGCCGATGTCACACGCTCTACCCACACCTGCCATGACTCTTGCGATGCGAATATTTAACAAGACAAGGAGTGGAAAGCAGCCAGTCGAAGAGAATTATTGTCGGTCAGAAGTGGCTGTTTGGAGGCAGGTCGTAGCCACTAGAGTAATGGAAAAAAGGTTGAGTGGAGAAGCTACTGCTGGAACGGCGCGGTGAACCCTCCGCGAGACGGCGGCGCAACCAATTTCAGGCCGAAATCATCGAAGTAGATGTTGGTGGTGCCGGAGCCGTAAGCGTGCAGGCCGAGTTCGACGATCGGGCCAGCAGTGAGTGGTTGAGACTGAAAGCTGGGATGGGTATGCCGAAGAACGGTATCGTCAACTGCAACCGCACCGCCGTAAAAAACGGGGATGGATTCCAGATTGGAAACACCGGCATCGTTAACCATATCCCACTGGATCAGACGAAAATAGTCCCGCTCCGCTGTCCATTCACTGCCTTCATTAACCGGCCATCGTAGATTTTCACCCGCAACACGTCTCGGATAGGCAAGGGTTTGGGCATCCAAGGGGTCGTTGCTGCCTGGTGGGTTGCCTGATTCGCTGGCATAGTAGGCTTTTATGATATTGGTCTTGGCATCGGTTGCAGGTGTGTAGGCGTCGTCAACATTGGCACCCCGGATACTATGCCCGATAGAAAGAATCCGTTCACCCGTTTCAAAGGGAGTGCTGGAAGATAGATCATTCAACAAAACTGCGCCTGAGGCAGTCCCTGCTGACCAACTCGGGTCATTAACCAGTGGATTTGCGATTATCGTTCCTATGACACCGCTGTTTTGGCCGTAGACGCGGTCACCCACTTCAAATGACTCAGTTCCACCTGAATTGAATTTTACCATAGTAGCTTCTTGCAGGCGAACGGCGAGGGTGGAATTGTGGGCAGGCCATTGGTAGCGGATTTCCACGTCGTCAATCGCCCAGTCTATTTCACTGCCTGAACTGACTTCGAATTCGATACGTATTGAATCGCCAGTGGTTACTTGTGAACTTAGATCTACTACATAAGGATTCCATACGTCTGGAGGCTCAGCCAATGATGGAGAGATCCCAGGCAAAATGGTGCCATTTGATATGACTCGAAGGATTCGGGTTGGGCCGCGAGCCCAGAATTTAAGAACAATTTGTGAGCCCTCATCACAAAGGGGCGGGGGGACAGGACAATCAATAACAAGATCTGGTGATGTGACTGTTCCGCCTGTATTTCCATCATAAATCAAAGCATCAGAATAATTTCTGCCAAGCCCTGATTGAATACTCCACGCCCCCGATGGGCTCCAATCATTAATCACAGCATCAAATTCATTTACAGGATATATCTTTGAGACCATTTTTTTATAAGCCAGCCATTGCCGTGAAACATTTCCGTCAGAACCGATTGTCTGATACCATAAAACAATCATTGGTTGGTCGTTTTGATCCGGTGGTACTATCCCGTTGGGTATCCCGTCCAGTGTCTCGTAAGTGCCTCGCACAAATGAGATTCCATAGCCATTATATGACAGATTGGAACTTACTTGGTTTAATCGAAAAGACAGACCAGAAGCCACGTAGATAGATGTCGGAATTGGGCTGTTCAGGAAGGCGACCGAAGGGAAGGGGCTAACATCATCGTAAAACCCCACCTTGACTTGGGCGTCGTAGCTCAGATACCCACCAGCGTAGCTGCGATAGTATCCCAGTGCCTTTTTTGCTGCCGCTGAATCAAGCTCAAGCAGAGCTCTGCGATTATATTCGGCCTGTGTGATCATCAATGCCTGGTTGCCGCTGGCGTCCGGGCTGCCGATTTCGACTGTGGTCGTGTCCGGTTCAGTCACTGTAAATTCGCTCGGCGTCGTGTCCTCGAATACGGTGGACGGCAGTTGTGAAGCAAGCGCATTGTAGTAAACCACTTCTCTTTCATTGCCGCTTGCTATGCCAGTAACGTGAATGCGTGAATAGTTGGTCAGGACAATAGGGCTGTTAATGCCAATTGCGGGATCAATGTTCGGGGACTCTGGATTGGTAACCCCCTCGAATCGGTGCTGGTCCCGGTTGTTGTAGCGGTAATTGAGCTTGATGCCGCCTCCCACCATAATTTGTCCGTGACGCAACGGGAAAAGTCCGCCTTGGCCGGCCTGATAAGCAAGGCTGCCTCCGGTGTCTTCATCCCATACCCATGAATTCGATAGGGCTGCCGGATATGCGATGGTGCCCGGTTGAAGAGCTTCCACCTGCGAATCCAGCGTAAAGATGAGATTGCTCTCTTGGTTCAATGCCTCCGGCGAATAACCGCTGATGGTATACAGATTGCCGTCAATGCTCAACAGACTGGTACCGGTCGAGAACTGAATTTGGTCGCCATCTTCGTCATTGTTCAGGGGCATGCGGCCGGGCGGGTTGGCAGTGATCTGATTGCCAGCGGCGGAAAAAATTTCATAAAAATAGCTGTAGATCCGCAGCTTGAATTCTCCCCCGTTGTCTGCCAAAGTAAACGTTTCGCCATCCATGGCCTCGATCGACTCGCCGTTTCGATAACGGCTTTCCACCAGCCGATACCCGGATTCGGCCAGCATATATGCTTCATCCGCCAATGCGGAGATGGCCGCCTGACGGCTGGAGGAACCGATCATGGGAACCAGGCTGGCCGCCAGAACCGAGAAGATCAAAATGGCGGCTATGATGGCGATCAGAGCGCTGCCGGTTGTGGTTTTAGGGTTTCTTTTCGTCGGACTAAACGTTTGATCCATCATGGCGCCGCTCCGCCTTCGTTGTCGGTATTTCGCATGTGAACCAGCGTCACGAAGTCTTGTGTATTGCCCGGTGAGTCCGGTCGGTTAAGCCTGAGCGTGATTTGAATCGTGGATAGAAGATTCACATTGAACTGCCAGGCCAGCGGATTGGAACCTTGATGGTACGCCAGAATTAAGGAATCTACGCCATCAATGAGAATATCGCCATCCATGGGATTCGGTGGCTCACTGCCCGGTTCAATGTTTGTATGAAATCTCAAGGTTTGATCTGACGAATTGATTTGAATTGCAAAACTGTGTGGTGTGGGGATACCGTTTATGTCGTTTTGGATCCGCTGGTAAATGATTGTGCCTTCACCGGCGATTTGATGTATATCCGTCATCTCGCTCAATTCACGCACCATCCGAGCCATGGCCAATTGCCCCTTCTGGCTGATTTGTGTATTGGCCCGGCTGAAGTCGTACCCTTCCATGGCGGCCACCAGTCCCATTCCGAATATGGCGGCAAGAATCGCCATTAGGGCGAGCGACAGAATCATTTCGATGAACGTGAACCCGTGTTGGCCGCCCTTTATGCTCTCTGGGGTGCCGTGATGTGTGATTACCTCTGGCATAAAGGTGAACTCCATGACGCTATCGAGTAAAAAGAGCCGTCAGTCGATGCTGAGTGCCCGCGGCTGCCAGGGTGACTTTGAGTGTGTCGCAATTCAACGCCGGCGCTTCGTTCTCTTGGCCGTCAGTGTTGAAATCAATACACTTGAGGCTCGCCCCGATTGATATTCCGTTGGTATATGAAGGCGGATCGCTTTGCGATGCCCCCCAGTAACTGCCGCTGGTGATGCGTGTCTGCAGTGTGTCGATCGGTGTCGGATCTGTGCGACGCAGCAATTTATAGTCTGACGCGATGTTGTCCATCACCGCCCGCAGGGCCAAGTTCTCCTCGATGACCTGGACCGGTTGGTAGCTGCGCCAGGTCTGGCCTGACATCACTTCGGCCAGGATGGTGGCCAGAACGGCAGAGATGATGATGGTGACGATGATTTCGAGGAGGGTAAAACCTCGTTGGTTGCGAATCGGATTGCGGAGATGGGAAGAAAGAAAGAAGTTTAAAGTATGAAAGTATGAAAGGATGAAAGTTGAGGTATTCTGTCGATTTTGATTGGATGGCGATGACTTGCAAGCGAGCGATCGGACTGCATAGCCGTTTTGGCGATCGGGGTTGATCGCAGATCGGATGGGTTTACTCATCGCACGAATCCTGTGTTTTCGATGATCGTTATGCTGGCGGTTTCGGCACCGCTCGACAAGTTGATCGCCGCTTCTCCGCCAATAAAGGTTATACTTGACGGAACGCCCCACTGATCGAACCGCAGGGTAAAACTTTCAGGGGCGATATTGAGGTTGTCGGCTGTGAGGTCTACCGCGTCCTCGCTTTCGCCGGGAAAAAATTGGCGGTTTCCGGTGTCGGTGCCGTTAAACAGCCAGTAGGACGTTCCCGCCTCTGCATGGACCCCCCAGGGTATGGTGCTGCTCATGGCGCGCATTTGGGCGTAACGGATGTGGGCCTTGAGCACCTCCGCAGCGGCCGTGAGGGATACGTCAGGGTTGGCCTGGCGGGAGACGGCGATGGTGGCAAAGATGCTGATAAAGATCAGCACCAGGATGACCTCCAACAGGGTGAAGCCGCCGTCGTTGTTGTTGATTTTTATCCGCATGTTTTCCTTCATACCAAATGGCCGCTGAGAAAGAAACAGCCTTGATGCGTGGTCTTGAACAAAGCCGTGGCAGATGCGCGGGCTTGAATTTGGCAGCGTTCCATGGTTTTAGGGAGGCTTAGCATTTTCACAGATCCATTTTTGGAAGATCCAGCAAGGAAAAAACGCCCTATGGGAGTCCAACGGCCCCCCCGAAAAATCACGCTCTGCCTGGCGGCATTGTCCTTCCTCTTGCTGCTGTTGGTATGTTACGGAAACAGTTTTCAAGCTTCATGGCAATACGACGACTATCCCAACATTATCCATAACGATCGGGTTCACATGACCCGGGTGAATGGTGAGCAGGTGATGTCGGCACTCAATGCCGGACCGCCAAAACAGGTCATCGCCAGACCCTTGGCCTATCTAACCTTTGCGCTCAATTACCGGGTCGGAAAGCTGAATGTCTTTGGCTACCATGTGGTCAATTTCGCGATTCACTGGTTGGCCGCTTTCTTTTTGTTTCTCTGGATTCGCGGCACCCTGACCCTGCCCGTTTTTCAGAATCGCTATGAATCTGAAGCGACACTTATCGCCTGGCTGGCTGCCGCTTTTTGGGCCTGCCATCCGATCCAGGTGACAGCCGTCACTTATATCGTGCAGCGTATGACATCCATGGAGGGGATGTTCTATGTTTTGGCCATGTATGGTTACATGGTCGGCCGGCAGGCGCTCAAGCCGAAAACCAAATGGATGGGGCTGTCTGTTTGTGGCGCGGGTGTGGTTGGCGCCTTTATATCCAAAGAGAATGCGGTCTTATTACCGTTTGCATTGATTCTTTATGAGTTTTTCTTTTTTCAGAAGTGGGAAAAATCGTCTCTGGTTAAAATGTTGCTGGTGGCACTGGGGCTATTCGTGGCACTGGCCGGATTGAGCGTCCTTTACATGGATGTCGGAGAGTTGATGGAGCCGTTTCCAGATCGGCCATTCAACAGAATAGAGCGCATGATAACCCAACCGCGGGTTCTATTTTTGTACCTCTCCCTGATCGCTATGCCCATGACCTCACGAATGACGATACTGCACGATGTCGCTGTGTCGCGATCTTTATTGACGCCTTGGACCACTTTGCCCGCGATTCTCGGCTTGGCGTTGGGTCTGGCCGGTTTGTGCTATCTGGCCAAGCGGCATCGCCTCTTCGCGTTTTGCGGGCTCTTTTTTTTAATGAATCACGCGGTTGAGAGTTCGTTTCTCAACCTGGAGCTGATTTACGAACATCGAAATTATGTGCCTTCCATGCTGCTGTTTGTCCCATTGGCGATTGCCGCGATCAGGAGCGCCGAACATTTCTACTATCATGCCGGCATAAGGGGGGGCATCGCATCGGCTGTAGTTGTCGTGTTGATTTCGTCCATGCAAACGGTATCGGCCTATAATGAAATATTCAGAAACGAGTACGCCTTATGGCGGCACAACATCGAGCTGTATCCAAATAAGAGCCTGGGTTATGCCAATTTGGGAAAGGTGCTCTGGCAGGTCGGCCAACTCGATGAGTCGTTCGAATATAAACGCAGGGCGATCGATTACGACACCTATAACAACACCCATCAAAAAGGGGTAACCTATTATAATTTGGGACTCTTTTCAGAGAACATAAAGGAAGATTTGCCTCAAGCGCTTGACTACTATCAAAAGGCTTTTGATTACAATAAAGACCTTTTGAGTGTGTGGCATCGCCTTGCTCAAGTCGAGATGAAGTTGGGAAATTTTGTAGCGGCCGGGGAGACCGTTGCAGAGGGATTGAAGATTTGGCCGGATGACGCCTTCTTGCTGCTGCTGTCCGCACTTAAGGAATTGAAAACAGGTCATTATGAAGCGGCTATTGAAACTGCCCAGCGGGTTGTCAACCGCCATGGGGACGAGACCTTGCTGGCCCTTATGGTGATTGCCCAGAGTTATCGCAACCTTGGAAATTTGAATCATGCGATGGATGCATGGAAGGAATTGCTGAAAATCGATCCGTCGAACATGGCGGCGTTAATGGCAATGGTTGAACTTTCGACCTTGTTCAATCGGCAGGGTGATCTGAGATTCTATGCGGGGCAACTGGCGCGTCTAGAAAAAGCAAAGTTCTTATTGGCTCCTTGTGAGATTAGAATAAAATACGAAAATATGATGCCTTACATTCCAAACCTCGATTTGGTCAAAAATGCGATTCTAAATCAATCTGAATGATTTTTTTTCGGTTGAAAAACTATAATCCCGGCCTCGGTACAGTTTGAGTGGTGACCAAGCCTGCAACGGGTGTATCGGCCTTTCCGCTTACTGTCAATGTGAGATAACGTATCGATCCCACGGTCGCTTCAGTGACACTGGTCAGAGTAAAATCGCCTAAATCAGCCCCCAAGTTGGTCGTAGAATAAACGATGGCGTTGGGCGATACATTGCTTAACACCTGCTCGGCAAAATAGCCATTGACCCGCCCCACGGCTTCGGCAATGCCCGTGCCCATGGCTTTTTGACGCGCCTGCTCCTGGAGGTCGAAATACTTGGGAACGGCCACTACGGCCAAGATGCTCATGATAACGAGCACCGCGATGATCTCCAGGAGGGTGAAGCCGGCTTGGTCGAGGGCGGGGCGTGTGTTGCGATCTTGATGCTCTGTATGCATTGAAGTCTCCATTGAGATAGGTTTTTGTCTTGTGCGAATGCATGCACTTAATATGCCATGAACAGAAATAAAAGGCACATATTTTTTTATTCTTGATATTATTCATTTTTGCAAACAGATAGGCGTTTTAAAAATCGAATCGAATCAAGGTATCGGGCCATTCTCGGCCATAAAACTACACATTGTGTAGAAAAAACGTCAAAAGTAAGTGTTTGAGTAAGTCGGCCTGCGTTAGCGTGTGGCGTTAGGTTTGACATTTTCATAGCCTTAAATTTTATAGGCCGATGCATCGATCTCATGTTTTTTCAACCGGTGCCAGAGGCTGCGCTCTTTGATGCCAAGCAGCTTGGCGGCTTGCTTCTGGACTCCCCTGCTTTGGGACAGGGCGTGGATGATCATATTTTTTTCAAATTCCCTGAGCTGATGATCGAGATCCGGACCATCCGACCCAGCAACCGTGTCCGGACAGGCCGGTTCCTTTAGCATGGACGGCCAGTGGTTCGTGATGGCCGAGGGCAGGTGGACCGGCTCGACGATGGCGGCGCCGGACATGACAGCGGCGGAGTGGATGGCATTTTGCAGCTCGCGCACATTGCCTGGCCAGTCATGGGCCATGAGGCGCTGGATGCAGGCGGTGGACAGTTTTTGGGTATCATTGACGGTGCTCAGAAAATGTTCGGCCAACAGGGGAATGTCCTCACGCCGCTCCCGCAAGGGAGGCAGGTGGATGAGAAAGACATTGAGGCGATAGTACAAATCTTCCCTGAAAAATCCTTTTTTGACCCTTTCAGGCAGGTTCTTGTTGGTGGCAGCGATAAATCGTACGTTGACCTTGACCGGCTGTGTGCCACCCAAGCGCACGATCTGCCGTTCTTCCAGGGCCCTGAGCAGTTTGGCTTGCGTTTCCAGGGACATGTCGCCGATTTCATCCAGAAAAAGGGTGCCTTCGTGGGCCTGTTCGATCTTTCCGATTTTGCGACTGACGGCTCCGGTGAAGGCCCCTTTTTCATGACCGAACAACTCACTTTCGAGCAAACCTTCCGGGATGGCAGCGCAGTTCAAGGCCAGGAACGGCTGGTTCCGCCGGAGGCTGTGGTCGTGGATGGCGTTGGCGATCAGTTCCTTGCCGGTGCCGGTTTCACCGGCCACCAGCACCATGGAATCGGTGGGGGCCACCTTGACGATCTGGTTCAGTACGGCACGCATGGCGGTGCTGTGCCCAACGATTTCGGGGAAAAGAGCGCTGGCCTCCATTTTACTGAGGATTTCGGTGACCTGATCAAAAACACGCGAAAAGCGGTTGATTTCCGTGACCGAGACTTCGGATCCTTTTTGACTGGTATCGATGTCCTTGATGACCCCCATGGTCTGGGTTTTGTCGACAAAGCGTTCCACGGGTGAAATGACGAACTTGACCACCAGCAGGCCGCAGGCAAAGGTGAAGATCACCAGAAGGGCTCCCCAGAAGGCCAAGGGCCATTGGGGCGGCAGGTTTTTGGAGATGTAAAAGCGGGTCAACTGATAGGCGACGAGAAAGGATAAAGTCGTAAATCCGGCGAAGATCACCGGTATCAGGATGTAGAGATTGATGTGAAATCGGATGTCGCGCATTTTAATTTCTATGGGGCTCCGTATGGACATGACGCGGTGCTGCTATTGAACGACGCGCGACAAATCCCACATGGGCATATAAATCGCCAGGGCGAAAAAACCGATAACGGCGGCCATGCCGACGATGAGGATCGGCCCGAGGGAATCGTTGAAGCGTTTCACGGCATAGGATAATTCCCAGTCGTAGTGGGCGGCGATATCGTTGAGCATCTCTTCCAGGTTGCCGGTCTCCTCGCCGATGGCGGTCATGTTGATGACGATGGGGGTGAAATACTGGGATTGGCGCAATGGCGCGGCGATGCCGCGGCCCTCTTCCAGGCGGTCCTGCAATTCCAAGAATTCCTGTGCGATGGCCTCGTTGTTGACGGTATCCGCCAGAATCCGCATGGAATCCATGACCCCGACGCCGCTGGATTGCAAAATGGAAAAGATGCTGGCGAACCGGGCCATGGCGGCTTTGAGGAAGAGCGGGCCCAGAAGGGGCGTGTGAAGCAGCAATTTGTCCCGGGTCAGGCGACCCTCGCTGGTTCTGAGGTAAACGGTCAAGGCGCCGACAATGGCCACGATGCCGATCAGGATCAGGTACCAGTAATTGACCATGGTATCGTAGATCATGATGCAGATACGCGTCAACAGCGGCAATTCCAGGCCCGATTTCAGGAATATGGCAGAAAACTTAGGGATGACGTAAGTCAGCAGCACGAAGAAGGCCACCATCAGGAAAGCGAATACCAGGGCCGGATATTGCAGGGCGGAGCGGATTTCAGAGCGGATCTTGTATTCGTGCTCCAGAATGTAGATCAGCCGTTCGAGCACCTCGGACAGGGCACCGCTGGCCTCCCCGGCGCGCACCATGCTGCAGTAGAGCGACGAGAAGATGGCCGGGTACTTGCGGAATGTCTCGTGCAGGCTGGATCCCTGGGAGATGTCGTGACTCATGTTGAGGATCACTTTTTTCAGCGCCCTGTTTTCGGTCTGGGACTCCAGGCTCTTGAGCAGGGATAGCATGGGAATACCCGCGCGCACCATGGTGCGGAATTGCTTGGTGAACAGGATCAGCTCCGGCATTTTGACCGGATGAATCCACTTGAGCAGGTGCCCCAGCCAAAGCCTGGGTTCAGCCGCTGTGTGGGGTCTGACCTTGCTGGGAATCAGGCCGTTGCCCACCAGAAGGCTGGCGGCCGCATCGAGGGATTCGGCCTCCAGGGTGCCCGAAATCGTCGCACCACTCTCATTGATCGCTTGATAGGAAAAAGTCGGCATGTCTACTTCCACTGAACACTTTAAGCTCAAATAATTAAACCTAAAACTTTAAACTTTGAACTTAACACTTTAAATTTTTATTTTTACATCATGACCGCCGAGGCGGCCTCGTCCAGAGTGGTGATGCCCCGAGCCACCTTGTCGGCGGCGTCCTCTTTCAGGGTTTTCAGGCGTCCGGCCTGGTGGGCGGCACGCGTGATCTCCTGGGCGGAATGGCGTTTGAGGATCATGTCCTGCACCATATCATCGATAATCAGCACCTCAAATATGCCGGTGCGACCTTTATAGCCCTTGTCCATGCAGTTGAAACAGCCGCTGCCCTTGACCAGGTGGGCGTCCGGGATGCGATCGATCCCCCAGAATTTCAGCGCTTCCTTTGGCGGCTTCTGGGGTTTGCTGCAATAGGGGCACACCTTGCGCACCAGCCGCTGGGCGATGGAGACGAGCATGACCGACGAAACCAGGAAAGGCTCCACGCCCATGTCGATCAACCGAGTGATGGCACCGGCGGCGTCGTTGGTATGCACCGTGCTGAGCACCCGGTGGCCGGTGAGGGCCGCCTGGACGGAAATGCCGGCCGTTTCGGCGTCGCGCGTCTCTCCGACCATGATGACATCCGGGTCCTGGCGCATGATGGCACGCAGGCCGCTGGCAAAGGTCATGCCCGCCCTGCGGTTGAGTTGAATCTGCCGTATCTTGTTCACCCGGTACTCCACCGGATCTTCCAGGGTGATGATATTGATGTCGGGCTGGTTGATGCGTTTGAGGATCGAATAGAGGGTGGTGCTTTTGCCGCTGCCGGTGGGTCCGGTGCTCAAGATCATGCCGTAAGGCTTGTATATCATGGATTCGAGCTTCTGGATGTCGGTATCGTTCATGCCCAGCTCTTCTAGTGAAAAGACGCCGCTGCTGGTGTCGAGCAGGCGCAGCACCAGGTTTTCCCCGTGGATCGTGGGAATGGTCGAAGCGCGAATATTGATCTCTTTGTTGTCCATGCGGATGGTGAATCGGCCATCCTGGGGCACGCGGGATAGCGAGATGTCCATGTTGGCCAGGATTTTGAAACGTGACACGATCAGCATGTGCATGGACTTGGGCGGTGCCGGCACGTCGTGAAGCTTGCCGTCCACCCGGAAGCGCGCCTGGACGCGGTCCTTTTCCGGGCTGATATGCACGTCGCTGGCCCCGTCGCGGACCGCCTGCGAGAGAATGGAGTTGACCAGTCGGATTACCGGGGCCTCTTCTGCCATGTCGTGCAGGGACTTGACTTCCAGGTCCTCGCTGCTTCGCTCCCGGTCGCCGTTCTGAACCCGCTCGACGTCCATCTCTTCCATGTGTTCGAGCACGCCGCCCATGCTGGAGTAAGTGCCGTAGAGGCTGCCGAGAAGATGGTTCCACTCCTGGTAGGTGCAGATGACCGGTTCGACCTCCATGTTGGTGTGAACTTCGATGGCATCCAGGGCATTGATGTCGGTGGGATCGATCATTGCCAGGGTGAGTAGATAGTTGGTTTTGGACAATGGGATGGCCTGCAGCCTTTGGGCCATTTCCACGGGAATCAGTTCGGTCAGCGTCATATCGATGGGAAAATTGTCCGGATGGTATTTCTGGATTTTCAATTGGCGTGAGATCAGGTCCGCTATCTGGGCGCCGGCTACGATTCCTTCGCGCACCAGGAACTGGCCCAGTTTCATGTTGTTGCGTTTATGGTCGAGGATGGCCTGTTTGAGCTGATCTTCGGTCATCAGGCCGGCTTCAACCAGCATCTCACCCAGTCGTTTTTTATGTTTCACTGTCTTGCCTCGCAAATTCGTCGTCTGGCCCGTCGCATCTCTTGTCAGTAGGGGTATGAAAAGAGGGTCGCGCCTTCCGGTAGTTGTGATTCAATCCGGCTTCCGGCAGCCAGCTCGCTGGGCAGCGACCCGAGATAGGCCGCGGCCGCTTCCTCTGTTTGAAAATATGTCCTGGCAGCCAGCCAGAAACGCAGCCCCTGATCGGGGTTCCAGTAAGCAATCAAGCGCATTTGGGGCGGCCTCGATACGTTGCGTACGTAGAGCCTTTGATACGCCGCCTCCAGATGCGATTGTTCGTCTGCAACGATCCAGTAACAGGTGCCTTTGGACTTGTCCAGGCGGTGCCGCACGGCGGGAAATGCGATCACATCGCCAAGATCGATGGCATTGGGGTTCCGGATGTGCGGGTTGGCTTCGATCACGGCGCGCATGTTCCGGTTGCTGGCGATGCCGTAGATATGGCCGACCATTTTAAAAAGGGTGTCGCCTGGTTTGACCTTGATTTGGCCGAGCAACTCTGGCGGGTCGGGAGGTGTCACCGGCATGGCTGTCACGGCCGGCTCGCTCAACACCGGGCCGGCCTCCTGGCGGATAGGTTTGGCGATGGTGGGTGCCGCAGCGAGCTCCGCCGGCACCGGCTCTGATGTCTTCTCGAGACTCGCGTCCGCGCCCCCATGCTGGGCATCCGTTTGCAAAGGCGGCGCTGGCGGGGACGAAACGGCGGCGGCCGTCGCCGCCGGCGGGGGCGCTGGTTCCGATACGGCATCTACACGGAACGTTTCGGCCGGTACCTTGAAAATCGAAGCCGGCACTTTTTTAAACGGCAACATCCCGCGATAGGGGCCCACCGCCACGGCCGCCGCCACGACGATCAGGAGCGCCCCGCCGCCGTAAAGCAGGCTCCTGCGCAGCCATTGGCGTTGGGGCCGCAAGCGGTTCTTGCACGAACGGATCATGGCCCAGCCGGCTTTGGACCGATTCTGGATGATCATAGTCAGTACGCTCTGGTGGCACAAATGAACGATCTTGCGCGGATAGCCTTTGCTGAAACGGTAGATCGCCCATATCGCCGGCAGGGTGAAAATGGAGCGCGGTTTGGGGGTTTGGCTCGATAGTTTAAGGCGGTGTTGGATCATCCGGCGCGTGTCGCCGAAATTCATGGGCGCCAGATAGTGCAACAGGTTGATGCGATCGGCGAAGTTGGCATGCGCCCTCAGGATATCCTCGATTTCAGGTTGGGCGAAGATGACAATCTGGAGCAGCTTAAAGCTGTTGGTTTCATAGTTGAGCAATTCGCGCAGGATTTCGATGCTATCGGGAGTGATTTTCTGGCCTTCGTCGATGACCAACACCGTGGTGCGTTGGTGGTCGATGCCTTCGGAAAAGAGGTGCTGTTTGATGGCCTCCTTGAGTGCCATGTCGGCGGCCGGTATTTCCGCCGTCTCCTTGCAAAAGATCGTAAAGAGTTGTCTCAGACATTCGGTGGCACTGGCAAACGATGGATCGAGGATGAGGTGGGCGCGGATGTCCGTATCGTCATCGAAGCGGCGGATCAGCTCACGGCAAAGCGTGGTCTTGCCGGTACCGATATCGCCGATGATCACATTGAGTCCCCGACGCAGCCGGATGGCCAATTCCAGCTTTTGCACGCACGCTTCGTGCTGTTTGGAATGGTAGAAGAAATCCGGGTCCGGTGAGTTGGAAAAGGGTTCCTTCTTTAGCTGCAGTAGCTTGAAATAATCCATGGTGTGCCGGAGCGTCTGTATTTAAAGGGTCCATCGAGGTCGCCGACCTGGTGATGGCGCCATCTCTAATAGAGACGGAGCGATGCCGTTTACGGGGTGCCGGCGGCCGGCCCGGCAGGCTGCACCGCCGCTGCGGGCTTGGCCCCGAGAATATGCGGCGTGATGAATATGAGCAATTCCTGCATCTCCTCGCTCCGGCCTTCGCTCTTGAAAAAGTAACCGAGACCGGGAATTTTCCGCAACCAGGGAACGCCGGCCTCCGTGTCCTGGTTCGTGTTCTTCTTCAAGCCACCGATGACTGTGGTCTCCCCGTCGAACAATATGACGTTGGTTTCGGCCTTTTTGGCAACGATGGTCGGGTAGGTCTGAACCGTACGCGAAAAATCGACTTCGTTTTTGGTGGTGATGATCTCCAGCTTGAGGGCGTCGTTCTGGATCACGTGTGGCGTCACTTCCAAGCTCAGCAGGGCCTCCTTGTAGATCACGTTGGAGGTGTCGCTCAGAAACACGGGAATCGGCACTTCGTCGCCGCTTTCGATGACCGCCTTGGCATTGTCCAGGGTGGTGATCGAGGGGCTGGAGAGGATGTTGAGTTTGCCTTCCTCCTCCAGGGCCGACAGCTGCAGGGCCAGGATTCCGTCGGTGCCTTGGGTTAGAAATCCGAGGACCATGCCGGCGGTTTGGGCGGCGTTGTCTGTGTCGGCTTGGAAACCGGATGGGAAATTGATGGCGTTACCTGCCGTGGGATTGACCGTGGTGCCCGAGGCGACCCCGCTGATATTGCTGAGGGCGTTGGGCGAGACACCAAAAGCGCGCTTGTTATAGACTCCGCCCCACTGCACGCCCAGTTCACGCGCCGTGCTGGTGGTGGTCTCCACAATGTGCGCCTCGATGAGCACCTGGGGAGTGGGCCGGTCCAGCTCCATGATCATGGGAATGATCCGTTCGATGTCGGTGGGGGTGGCCTGGACGATGAGCGAATTGGTATGGGTGTCCACCAGCACCGAGCCGGTGAATTCATCTTGTTTCTTGGCGTCCAGCACCTTTTGAACGTTGTCTTTCAGCTTTTCCGCACTGGCAAAGTCGATGGGGATGATTTTGGTGACCATTGGGGCGCGGGTCTCGATCTCTCGCTGTTTGGCCAGAATTTTTTCCTGGGCTTCGAGGTTTTTCAGGTTGCGGTCACGGTCCTCGATGGTGACGATGCGCACGATGTTGCCTTCCCATTCGTAGGCCAGCCCCTGAGAATTCAAAATGCCGGTGAACACTTGGTCCCAACGGGCATCCTTGACGTTGATGCTGATCTTGCCCTTCACGCTTTCGTTGATCATGATGTTCAAGTCCACGGAGCGCGCCAGCGCGCGCAGCAGGACCGGCACGTCAGTCATGTGCATTTTCATGGTGATGTTGCGACTCGGCAGGGTTCGTCCGGAGGTCGTCGACGGCACATCCGGTCCCAAGGTTTCGATTTTTTTGGGCATGGCTTCCAATGATCTGTCGCGCGCGGCGGGTGAGTAACCCTTGCTCTGTTCGACCAGTTGCTTCCACTGCTCGATGGCCGACGGCTGTTTTTCCCGGCTGTTGGCGCATCCCCAAAAAATTCCCATAACCAGCCCGATGGCCAACACGGCAGTCATTTTTCGATGGGTAGGTATCATGTCCATTTCCATTTTACAGGGTTTTTCGTGAAAAAACCGGCGCATCATTTTATTCCATTTCCTCAATGGTCAGCTGGATCGTCTCCGTGTCCCTGACATGGCCGATCACCACCATGTCGGGACGAATGCTTTTGATGTAATAACCGCGTGTTCCAATGGACTCTCCGGTCGTATATTCCAAACCGTTGATCACCGCCAGCCGACGGTCGCCCAGTTGCAGATAACCCGTGTAGGAGAGCTCGGGACCCTGTGAGGACGTTTGGGTGGACGATTCCCTGCCGGATTGTGGCGCCGGTTGATCATTGAGCGGCGCATTGGATGGGATGAACGGGTCCTTGACCCAAGGCGTTCCGGCGCGTTCGACCATGTGCTGGTACTCGTCGGCCATTTTTTCCTTCACCATTTTCTGGGTCACCTCGGCCACAAAGCCGCGCAGATCTTCCATCGGACTGGTTTTGGGCGCGCTGACCAGGCGCTTTTTGCCGTTGCTTTGGCCGATGAGCTCGTAGGCACCGTAAGCGATGGTCAGGCACATCACCCCGACGATGATTTTTTCACGTGTCGTCATTTTTCGCTATTCCTGGTTGAGTCGCAACTTGAGCTGCAAACGTTTGACGGCATTTTCCGTTACCAGTTTGAATTCGTCCATGGACTTGAGATAGGGCAGCTTGCAGACGTCCAGCAGCACCTCCCTGAATTGAAAGAAGTCACCGCTGAAGGTGACGCTCATGGTCAGCTGTCCCGACTCATCCATATAGCTGCTCGCATCGGGTACCGCGCTTTCGAATAACACGCCGCTTTTACGGGCCAGTTCATTAAACACATCGTTGATCTCGGCCAGCGTTCGCTGTTCGATTTTGCCGGTTTGGGGCAGCGGCAAATCGTCTGGCATCTTTTTCTGAGCCTGCCGGATAAGTTCGCGGTAAATCGGATTGAGAAGCTCCTGCTCCTGGATCTTGGTCTGAAGCGCCTCTATCTCGGCGTCCATTTCGGACATTGCGGTCGCATTGGGCAGGATGAACAACAGGCCGAACACGAGGATGGCCGCGCCACAGATAATTAGATAGACCAGGTTTTGGGGATGAAGTTTGGACATGTGCAGTGCTCGCATTCTTTAAAGAGGTGCGCCCCGATGACCGGACTAGAGGACTTCCAGTCTGGCCGTGAAACGCAACACCTCCTGGTTGTTGTAAAAGGCTTTGCCTTTGTTCTGAAGCGCCGGCTTGGTAAAAAGCGGCGAATTTTTCAAAGTGAGCAGGTACCCGGTCAACAGGGCCTCGGCGCTGGCCGGATCGGCGAAGACGATGCCGCTTACGATGATCGCTTTTTGGGCGGGCGTCTTTCCGGCGGAACCCTCCGCGAACATGCCGTCTATCTCGAGCAGACGAATGTTTGCAGGCGTGATCTGGGACAATTCGTTAATCACCGCGACCGGGGCGTAACGGTGAACGATTCTTTCGAACCCCTGGCGTTTTTGCTTGGTCTGAGAGAAGAGGGTCAGCAGGATCTGCTTCTCAGCGACCGGATTGAAGGAGAGCAATTTGTAGTTGAGCTTGTTGATTTGCTCCCGTCTGTCGTCCAGTTGCCGCTCCTGCCATGAAAAAAGGCCGATCATAAACAGCAAGCCAATCATGGTGCCGATCAGCACGCGTTGATTGAAGGCGCGGATGCTTTCCAGCCGGTCCTTATCTTTGTGGGTGAAGAGCACATTGGGCGTCGTGCGATTGTTGGAAAGCGCCAGGCCGATGGCCGGCAGGTAGCTCTCCCGCTCGGCCTGGGTCTCGGGCACGTTGACCTGGCGAATGAATGCGGACCCCTTGGGAAATGGATTCATCACCTCGATGGCCATATCCAGCTGATCACCGATATGGTCGACGATCATCGGATTGGCCGTGACCTGGCCGGACAGGTAGATGCGCTTGACACCATTGCCTTGAAAGTTGAGCAGATAGTGCTCGAAGGTGCGTTCGACCTGACGGATCAGTCGCTCCATGGCCGGCAGGATCATTTGAAAAACGTCGCGGACACCCGGCGCGCCATTGCCGTTCGATGATTGGGAGGGCCTCAGTTTCTGGTGCAGAAAATCAAAAAACAATTTCTGGGCTTCAGGGGGGATCGTATCGGACGGCTCGCTGCCCTGAGCCGTGGCCTCCTCATCCCGTTGGGCGCCATTGTCAAAGGGCCCCTGCTGGTCGTTCATGGCGAGATGGATCGCCTCGACCATGCTGCGCATGCCGGCTTTGATACCCCTGGAAAGCACCAGGTCCCCGTCACTGTATATGGCGATACGTGACCAGTCACGTCCGATGAAGAGGGCGCACACATCCTGTTCCGGCTGGCTGATGATCCGGGATCGGAAAAGATTCTGGATGGCAAACGGCACGATGGAGATACCTTTGAGCGGATAACCGATTTGGTTGAACACCTGTTTGAGATGAACGACTTCCGCTTTGGGGGTTTTGAAAGCCATGACATCGGTTTTTTTGATACCGCCTTCGGTAATGTCCCCCAGCACTTCGTAATCCAGGATCTCATCGTTTTCATTGAACTCGACCTTGTTGGTGAAGGTCCAGTACACGGCGTTGGCGATTTGCTTGCGAGGCAGTTTGGGTATTCGCAACCGACGGGTTTCGACCTTGGCCGATGGAATCGTGCTCCAGATGTCGCAATCGGTGCGTTCCGCGCAAATTCGGTCGAGTCCCTCCTTCAGGCGTTCACTGAACGATGGGTCGTTGAAGGATATCTGAGCATTGAAGGGGATATTGAGGTAATCCAGCAACTCATAGCTCTTGTCTTTCAAACAGACCGATTTTGCGATTTTGATATAGGTGTGCCCGATGTCCACCCCGACAATATTTTTTTTCTTCAGAGGGAGCGACGGTTTGAAGGCCGATTTAAGACTGTTGGAAGGCTTTTCAGTTTCGTCTGGGCTAACATCCGGCGGCGCGTCCGGGTTTGGACTGCGAATCAATTCAAGGAGTTTTTCGGTGGAATGGATGTCGTTGGGCTTGGTCAAAGTATATCTCCTCCTGGCGACGTACAGGTCAATGCAGCTCAACGTCGGCAACCCCCGGTCCATTTCCGGATGGGCGATAAGTTGGATGTAACTGCCTTTTTGTCCACAAAGTGCCTGTTTTGTCAAGCTATGTTACACTAGCAAAAACGTCGAGACATTCCCTTCGATAAGATTCACCGGCAAAGAAACTACCGGCTTGAAAAAAGGTGCTTTGCAGTGTAGTTAAAAGATTGTCAACGTTACCGCATACGGCCGTTCAAAAAATGGACTCGCCGGACGCGAGGACGGCATGTTTTTGCAATTTTGTGGTCTGCTTTCCAGTCGCTGAAATGGCTTCGAAACATACAACCTTGAAGAACGACAACCGTCGATCCATCGTGACCGATCACATGGTGTTGATCGGTTTTGCCTTGGCCGTGATCTATTGGCTGCTCGACTCGTTTCTTTCCCTCTTTTTATCTTACGATAATTTTTTGGAAAAAATGATCGGTGTCGAGCTGGACAATGTGTGGGGCCGGATCATCGTATTGTGCCTGTTCGCCGTATTCGGCTCCCACGCCCAGTTCACGATGAACGAACGCAGGAAGGCCGCCGAGAAAATGGAACGGGACGCGGCCACGCGTGAAAGATTCAGGCGGTTGCTCTCCCCCGATGTAGCGGAAATGGTGGTCAATGGGCAACTGGCGGTGAAACAGGGTGGCGAGGTCCGCCTGGTCACGGTCATGTTCGCGGATATCCGGGGATTTACGCAATTGAGCAGCGAGGCGGAGGCACCCGAAATATTGCAGATGCTCAACGACTATTATGAAATTTTGGTTGAAATTGTCTTCCGTCATGTGGGAACGGTGGACAAGTTCATCGGCGACGGCATGATGGTCCTGTGGGGCGCGCCGGTCACACACGAGGATGACCCCGCACGCGCGGTGCTTGCGGCCTTGGATATCCAAAGAGCGCTGGAAGCCTTCAACTTCGACCGTGCTTCTCTTGATAAGCCGCCGATAAAGGTCGGCATCGGCATCAACACCGGTGAAGTGGTGGCCGGCTACCTGGGATCGAGCCGTACCATGAGCTACTCGGTCGTCGGCGACACGGTCAATATCGCCTCCCGGCTTTGTGCCGCGGCCATGCCGGGCGAAATCGTCTTGTCAGAATATACCCAATATCTCGTTCAGCATCTTTTTCAGGTCAGACCCCGAAAGGCCGTGATCGCAAAAGGCAAAAATCTGCCGATCAAGGCCTATTCGGTATTGGGCTTGAAAAAGAGCGCTTCGGAAGATCAGCAGGACGCCAGCCAACAACCAGTTTGACCTGAAGCCCTTCCTTTTCGTAAGATGCGCGCAATATTTAGCAGTGTCCATATGGTTATTACTCAGGAGGAAGAATGCGTATAGGCATGGGATATGACGTGCACCGCCTGGTCGACGGGCGGCGGCTGATTCTGGGAGGCGTCGATATACCTTTTGAAAAGGGGTTGCTGGGGCATTCCGATGCGGACGTACTCGCTCACGCAATATGCGATGCCCTGCTGGGAGCGGCCGCCTTGGGGGATATCGGACAACACTTTCCTGATACGGATTCTAAATATAAAGGAATAGATAGCATCGTATTGTTGAAGCATTGTTTGAGGATGGTACGGGCCGAGGGATACACCCTGGTCAATCTCGATGCCACCGTGATGGCCCAGGCGCCGAAATTATCGCCCTACAAAGAGCGCATGCGTCAGACCCTGGCTGCGGCACTCGAATGCAACATCCCCCAAATCAGCGTGAAGGCCACGACCACCGAGCGACTGGGGTATATCGGCGCGGGCGAGGGTATTGCCGCCATGTGCGTGGCCCTGATTGAATAAGGCTGGCGGCACCGTAAGAAGCCCAATATCTGCGTTGCGCTCATCCCGTGGTCCTTGCGGGGTACGACAATTACGCTTCAGGACATGGAATTTCGCGCGCCTTGATCTCGAACTTCTTACGGCGCCTTTAGGCAGCGACTCCTTAAGGATCCACGAAGATTGCTTTCATGAACTTTTTTAAATTGATTTCAGACATGACCCCCAAGGGGGATCAGCCAGCGGCCATCGAACGGCTCCGTGCTGGGCTCGACCGAAAGCTGGCCGACCAGGTGTTGCTGGGCGTGACCGGTTCCGGAAAAACCTTCACGATGGCCAACGTAATCGCGGCAGTCAACCGTCCGACCATCGTCATCGCTCCCAACAAGACCCTGGCCGCCCAGTTGTATCAGGAATTCAAACAGCTTTTTCCGGAAAACGCCGTCGAATATTTCGTCAGTTATTACGATTACTACCAACCCGAAGCCTACATCCCAAGCTCGGATACCTATATCCAGAAAGACTCTTCGATCAATGACATGATCGACAAGATGCGCCATTCGGCCACCCGATCGGTGCTTTCCCGGCGCGATGTCATCGTGGTGGCCAGCGTTTCGTGCATATTCGGCTTGGGCGCACCAGAGGATTATCTGGGGATGCGCGTGGATGTGGCGAGGGAGCTTGAATTTCCCAGGGACACACTCCTGCGCGATCTGGTGGCCATGCATTACGAGCGCAACGATATCGACTTTCATCGCGGCACGTTTCGGGTGCGGGGAGATCGTGTCGAAATTTTCCCGGCCTACGAGGAGAACCAGGCCCTGCGCATCGATTTTTTCGGGGACACCATCGAGACCATCGCCCAAGTCGATCCCCTGCGCGGTGTCACCTTGCGAAAGGTGGACAAGGCCACCATTTTCCCGGCCAGCCACTATGTGACCTCCCGGCAGACCCTTAATCGTGCCGTCGAAACCATAATGGCAGAGCTTAAAGTCCAGGTCGAACATTTCCGCGAGGAAAAAAAATTCATCGAAGCCCAGCGCGTGGAGGAACGCACCCGGTTCGACTTGGAGATGATCCAGGAATTGGGCTATTGCAACGGCATCGAAAACTATTCCCGTCATTTGACCGGCCGACAGTCTGGCGAACCGCCGCCGACCCTGCTTGACTATTTTCCGGACGACTATCTGATGTTCATCGACGAGAGCCATATCGCCATTCCCCAATTGCGGGCGATGTACCGGGGAGACCGTTCGCGCAAGGAAACGCTTGTCAATTACGGATTCCGGCTGCCGTCGGCCCTGGACAACCGGCCGTTGACCTTCGAAGAGTGGCGGCAAAGGGTGCGCCAGGTGATCTATGTATCGGCCACACCGGCCGAATATGAAAACGAAATGGCCCAGGGGGCGGTGGTCGAGCAGATCGTGCGTCCCACCGGCCTGGTGGATCCGCGGATCGTGATCCGGCCGGCGCAACACCAGGTGGATGACCTCTTCGGCGAGATAGTGCAGTGCAAAGAGCGCAACGAGCGGGTGCTGATCACCACCCTGACCAAGCGCATGGCCGAGGACCTGTCCGAATATTATGCGGACCTGGGAATCGCCGTACGCTACCTGCACTCGGATATCACCACCCTGGAACGCATGGAGATTATTCGGGAATTACGCATGGGCAAGTTCGATGTGCTGGTGGGTATCAATCTGCTTCGCGAGGGGCTCGACATACCGGAGGTCAGCCTGGTGGCCATATTGGACGCGGACAAGGAGGGTTTTCTGCGATCGGCCCGCTCGTTGATTCAGACCTTCGGACGCGCTGCACGCAACGTGAATGGTACCGTTATCTTATACGCAGAAAAGGAAACCGACGCCATGCGTCAGGCTATCGGGGAGACGACCCGCCGGCGAACCATACAATCCGATTACAATGTCCGGCACGGCATTGTGCCCCAGAGCATCCGGAAAGAGATCGGTGCCGGTTTTGATACGGCCTACGAAGGTCCCGACGCCGGCGCGAGGGAGGTCCGTGAGACCATGGCAGGCTATCAGAGTATCGACCGGCTGAGCGAGACCATCGAAGAGCTCGAAAAGCAGATGCATGCGGCGGCCGGCGATCTTGAATTCGAACGCGCCGCGGAGTTGCGTGATAGAATCAAATTGTTGAAGACCAAAATGATGTTCGAATCTTGATGTTATGGTGGATCCTCAAGCGGAAAATAGCCATGCACGTCCGGATGCCTTCGATCGGTTCACCGAACAGGTGGCGCACGTCTCGACCGATCCTGGGGTTTATATCATGCGCGATCCCCAGGGCAAGGTGCTCTATGTCGGCAAGGCGCGCAACTTGAAAAAACGGCTGCAATCCTATTTCCAGAGACATCGCCCCCATGACCCCAAGACCCGGCTGCTGTTGAGCAAGGTGTCGAATTTCGAGACGATCATCACCCATACGGAAAACGAGGCGCTGATACTCGAATCCAACCTCATCAAACGGCACCGGCCCCGGTATAACGTGGTATTGAAGGATGACAAACGCTATCCCTCCTTACGGCTGGGCATCACCGAAAAATATCCCAATTTGAGTATCGTTCGCAAAATCAAGGACGACGGCGCACTCTATTTCGGCCCATACGGATCGGCCGGAGCGGTGCGCCAGGCTCTGAAGTTCATCAACAAAACCTTTAAATTATGCAAATGTCGATGTGAGCAGCAAAAAAAAAGAACACGCCCTTGCCTGAATTATCAAATGGGTCTATGCATGGGGCCTTGCGTGTTGGAAGTGGCACCCGAGGCCTACCAGGAAGCGGTCAAGGAAGTGGTCGCCTTCTTAAGAGGGCGAACGCCGGCCCTGATCCGCAAGCTCAAAAAACAGATGCTGGCCGCCGCGGCCAACCAGGCGTTCGAAAAAGCGGCCGCCTTGCGGGACAAAATGTTCGCCCTGGAAAAGACCCTCGAAAAGCAGGTTTCTGTGACGGCCGATCATAAGGATCGCGATGTGTTCGCCCTTGTCGAGGAGCAGCAACTTTCCGCCATCGCCTTGCTGCGCGTCCGGGGTGGGTTTCTGCTGGGCAGCCGTACCTTTGCTTTCGAAGACGCTATCGGGACGCCCGAAGAACAAATGGGCAGTTTCTTAAACCAGTACTATCAAACCGCGACATCGGTCCCCAGGGAAATCCTGGTCAGCCACATGCCGATGGAAAAGGATTGGGTCGAAAAGCGGCTGAGCCACAGCCGGGGGGGCAGGGTGATTGTCAGCGCGCCACAGCGCGGTGACAAGGAAAAGCTGGTCCATATGGCGTTTCAGAACGCCAGACAGGCTTTGATCGAGCATCGCCAGCTCAAGGATACGCGTTTTGAATTGCTCGAGGGACTGCGTCGATGCATGCATCTCATGCGACTGCCGCGGCGCATCGAGTGTTTCGACAACTCGAACCTCTTCGGCTCGGACCCGGTGGCCGCCATGGTGGTTTTTGAGAACGGAAAGCCCTTGCCGTCGGCCTATCGCCGCTATAAGATCCGATCCGGAAATAGATCGGACGACTATGCCCACATGGCCGAAGTGATCCGGCGACGATTCGAAAAAGGCGAGGCGAGCCGACCCTGGCCGGACCTGCTGCTGGTCGATGGCGGCAAGGGCCAAATCGGCGCTGCCCAGGCCGTTTTGATGCAACTGGGACTTGCCGATGCCTTCGATCTGGCGGGCATCGCTAAAAAGGATCCGGCCGTCGGCCAGACGCAGGATAAGATCTACCTGCCAGGACGCACCAACGCCGTCCAGTTCGGTCGGGACCAGCAGGCACTATTATTGCTTCAGCGCGTCCGGGACGAGGCGCATCGTTGCGCGGTGACCTTTCAGCGCCGACGCAGGCAGACAAGTGCGATGCATTCGATGCTGGATGATATTCAAGGGGTCGGCCCGAAGCGAAAAGCATTGCTCCTGAAGCGATTTGGAGGCATAGAGCAGATACGGGCCGCAAGCTTGGAGGAGCTGCAATCGGTCGAGGGAATTTCAATAAAACTAGCTGAAAGTATTAAAAAAACCTCAACCAAGTGACAACCTTTAAACCCTGAATGGAGAGCAAACATGAAAAGCCCTGTACGCGTCACCATCACTGGAGCAGCTGGACAAATCAGCTATTCACTCATTTTCCGGATCGCCCACGGCGATTTGCTAGGCCCGGATCAGCCTGTCATTCTGCAGTTGCTGGAAATCCCACCGGCGATGAATGCCTTGAAGGGTGTCGTGATGGAACTGCAGGATTGCGCCTTTCCGCTGTTGTCCGGCATGGTGCCGACCGATGACCCCAACGTGGCCTTCAAGGATGCGGATTATGCGTTTTTGGTCGGCGCTCGTCCGCGCAGTGCGGGCATGGAACGATCTGACCTGCTCAAGGTGAATGCCGAGATTTTTTCGGTGCAGGGCAAGGCCCTCGACAAACACGCCAATCGCGAGGTCAAGGTGTTGGTGGTGGGAAATCCGGCCAATACCAATGCACTGATTACATTGAAAAACGCCCCTAGTTTAAATCCACGTAACATCACCGCCATGATGCGTCTGGACCACAACCGCTCGCTTTCCCAGCTGGCCGACAAGCTCGGAAGTCACACGACAAAAATCGAGAAAATGGTGGTCTGGGGCAACCATTCGGCCACCCAGTATCCGGATATCAGTTACGCCACGGTCGACGGCCAGGCCATCGCCGGGAAAGTCGACCAGGAGTGGTATGTCAATGATTTCATCCCGACCATCCAACAGCGCGGCGCTGCCGTTATCAAAGCCCGCGGCGCTTCCAGTGCAGCATCGGCCGCATCGGCGGCCATCGACCACATGCACGATTGGGCGTTGGGCACCAACGGCAAATGGGTCAGCATGGGCGTTTACAGCGCCGGTAATTCCTACGGCATCGAAGGCGACATCATCTATTCGTTTCCCATCGTCTGCGAAAATGGTAGATGGCAAGAGGTCCCCGGACTTAAGGTCGTTGATTTCAGCCGTGAACGCATGAAGGCCACCGAAAAGGAGCTTTTAGACGAGAAAGACGCCGTTTCCTCTTTGTTCTAGAGGACAAGATCCGTTTTCATCCGTCTGGGACGGCTCGTGCAGCAGGTCGGGCAGCACGGCCAGGAAAAGAATGGGTTTGGTGCATTTAAAAAAATGTACTAAACCCATTCGCGATTTGACCGAACTTAATCCCGTGTGGTTATAGCTTATTTAAATAACTATTAAATATTGACTTATAAGCGGCAAGCGCGATAAAAGTATATTTCTGTACGCACCCGGCGAATGGCCACGCGCGTCACTCATGCACGAGAGGCGGGCCTTTGTACAGGGATAGGAAACACACAATCAGACGCGGAAGATGGTGGCCGGCAATGGCGATACGGTTTGACTCGGATGGGGGCTTTAATGGACATTAAACAGCGACTTAAGGCGGTGCTGCAAGAAGCTGAAATTTATCGTTCCCAAGGATTGATCTCCGAAGCGCAGAGCAAATACAAGGATGCGGTAAATATCGTCAATTCCATCGAAAAGCTGAAAAACAAGGAGAGTCTCATCAAGGCGATTTCGGAAAAAATCAGCGCCTTGAAGACGACCAAAGAAAAGGTTGAAAAGGGGCCCACCACCCCTGAGCTTTCCCAGAAGGCCCAGGATTTGATCAAGAACCTGTTCGCTTTTTCAGAAAGCACAGACCAGGATAGCGCCGCTCTGGAAGGCGCCGTGGCATTGGCGAAGTTCGGACAGTTTGATCGTGCGCTCACCGAACTCAATGGTTTGCTGAAAAAGGAAAAGGTGCGCGTCGAAGCCGCCAAGAACATCCTCCAATGCCATCTGGCATCGGCCGGCGCAGATGAGGCGATCAACCAATACCAACAGTGGTATACCGGCGATCTTTTCCACGCCAACCAGCTTGAGGGCGTGAGGACCTTTCTCGAAGAAGTTCTGGCCAAAAAAGGCGTTGAAGCCAACCTGCCTTCCCCGCTGGAGACCATCGACCCGCAGCTCGAAGAATCGGTGGTGGAAGTTCAACCTCAAGTCGAGGTTGAAGAGGAGTTTCTGGATATTACCTCCATCGGGATCACTTTCGATGCGGGCCCACGAAAAGGAAAGATGGTCGAGTTCGATGTCAATTTCCAGTCTGGAAACATGTTGAGCCTGATCATTTCCAAACAAGAGAGTGAATTGATCGAAACATTAGAGGAGCGCATGGAGCTGAAAGATGTTCAGTTTTTTTCGCCCATCGCCATTTTTAACGGTGCCGGCGTGGTTGCGTCGAAAACCAAAATTAAGACTGGACCGAAACAGGGTGATTACTGCGTCGATATTCGTATCGTGAGCACATAAATACGGCGTCACGAAATTTTATCCGAGTTTTTCCTGGGGGCCTTGAGTTATGGCGATTTTTAATTTGAAGAAGCGAGAAATTGAGTGCAAGGTGGTGTATTACGGACCGGGTCGGTGCGGCAAGACGACGAATCTGGAGTATATCTTCGGAGCCTATAAAAAGCAGGTTAAAGGGGAGATGGTCTCTATCAACACAGAGGGGGATCGGACCCTGTTTTTCGACTTTCTGCCTATTGGCCTCGGCCAGATCAGGGGATGCGATGTACGCGTTCAATTATACACGGTCCCCGGGCAGGTAAAGTACAGTTCCACCCGAAAGCTCGTTTTGAGAGGAGTGGACGGTATCGTCTTTGTCGCCGATTCTCTCGAGGTGCGGCGTGAAAAAAACATGCTGTCGTTGAAAGACCTTCAGAGTAATTTGAAAGAATACGGCAAGAGCATTTTCAAAGTACCGCTTGTCATGCAATTCAACAAGAGAGACTTGGCGGAGCAAGGCATCCCGCTGATGTCGGTCGAACAAATGCAAAAAGATCTCAACCGCCAGCTGCAAGTGCCCGCCTTTGAGGGGAGTGCCGTTAAAGGTGATGGCGTGGGGGTAACGCTGAAGGAATGCTTAAAGTTGACCCTTCAATCGCTCCAAAGGGAATTTAAATGGGCGCAGTAAGATAGAACTATGCGGGATAGCGTTGTACTGGCAGGAAGCCTCAGTTTTCTCGCTCTGGGCGATATCATGCAGTTGCTGGGAGCCAACGGCAGCACAGGGGTATTGCGCCTGATCAGCAGGTATGCCGCAGAACCCGGATTCATCTATTTTGAAAACGGGAATCCGATCAACGCCGCCTGCGGCTCGACGACCGGGTTGGAAGCCGTGTTCGAATTGTTCGGCTGGACCGATGGAGAATTCGAATTCAACAAAGAAAATGTTTTGACCCAACGGGTGATTACCAAGAGCCGCATGGGTATCATTTTAGAGGGCTTAAAAATGGTCGATGACGGTCAAATTAAAAGAGTGGGGCCAGGCGCGGCGGTTCGCAAACAGGCGGCCGGCGGTTCACCGGATGCAATTCCCATCGTCAAAGGGCCAATGGTCGATTATATGTACGTGGCCGACGAAGAAGATTTCTTCGACGGAGAATATATCGTCGAAGAGGGCAAACACGGGAGCTGGATCTGGGTTATTCTTGAGGGAGTCGTTGAGATCGTCAGGGAGACACCCGAGGGACAGCTGCCGATTGTGCGGTTGGGGGATGGCTCATTCATCGGCAGTCTGGCTTCTTTTTTGATTCAGGGGCACATCCGCACCGCGACGGCCGTGGCGGTCGGCAACGTCCAACTGGGCGTGCTCGACTCCCAGCGGCTGGCCCAGGAGTTCGCGAAGTTGACCCCGGAATTCAGGGGGCTGCTCATCAGTCTGGACAAACGGTTGAAGCAGCTCAATGAGCGCGTCATCGAATTGCGCCAAAAGAAGTTGAGCCCCGAAGCTTACATGGACAATAAAAAGCCGGTTATGAAGCAGGGCGCGACCGAAGAAGAGCTGTACGTCATTCGTGAAGGCAGCGGCTCCATCGTGCGCTATGACGATATCGGCCAGATTCCACTCGTCCAGCTCTTCAAGGGAGACTATTTCGGAAGCATCCCGTTTCTGGATCTCGGGCACGAACCCGAGTTTGCATCGGTTCTGGCCAACAAGGATCTAAAAGTCCGCAAGGCCGAATTGGCGCAACTCCAGAAGGAGTATAACAACTTATCCACGACCTTCAAAAACTTCATCGACAACGTATCTTCCTGTATATCCGTCAGTACGAGGGTTGTTTGCAACTACTATCAAAAATATGGCCTGAAGAAATAGCTATTGAATCGAATGGATAACTCAATCAGGTGAATACATTATGACAAACGAAGAAAAGAGGAAGCATTCCCGTATCGATTCCGTCAATCTGCTCAACTACGTCTATTTCGACGAAAACGAGGAAGAGGAGAACCAGGGCATGGGGCGAACGCTCAATGTCTCCGAGTCCGGAATTCTGCTGGAAACGCATAGCCCTATGGATGCCCGGCGGACGGTTTCTCTGACCATCGGTTTCAAGGAGGATGTGGTCGATATCAAGGGCAAGGTGGTTTACATGCGAAAAATGGAAAACAACATGTTCGAATCCGGCATCGAGTTTTTTGATATGGACCGATCGGCCGACCTTGTCTTGAAGAAATATATCGAGGCATTCAACGAGAATACTCAGCCCTGATCCTTAAAGATGGAGCCATCCATCGAAAAAGAAGGAAATGTGCATACGATGGTCATGGAAACGGAAATAAAGACGCTGAATTTAGTCAAGCGTGGCAAAGTGAGAGATATTTACGACCTGGGCGACGCCCTGTTGATGGTCGCCTCGGACCGCATTTCGGCATTCGATGTGGTCATGCCGGAAATCGTTCCGGACAAGGGCAAAATTTTGAACCTGATTTCCCTTTATTGGTTCGATATCATGTCCGATCTGGTGCCCAACCATGTGATCACGGGCGATGTTAAAGCGTTTCCAGAAAGTTGCCGCCCCTATGCCGACCTTTTGGCCGGTCGGACCATGTTGGTTAAAAAGTGTGAACCTTTGCCCATCGAGTGCGTGGTACGGGGATATATTTCCGGTTCCGGCTGGAAATCGTACCAGAAAGAGCAGAGGGTCTGTGGGATTAGACTGCCTGCCGGTCTCAAGGAGTCCGACCGATTGCCCGAGCCGATATTTACGCCCTCCACCAAGGAGGAGGTAGGGGTTCACGATATCAATATCGATTTTGAAGAGGCCGCGCAGCGGGTCGGCAGGCCAATGGCCGAAAAGGTCCGCGACGTATCGCTCGCCATCTATAAAAAAGGGGCCCGATTGGCTCTTGAAAAAGGCATCATCATCGCCGACACGAAATTTGAATTCGGTATCGCCGACGGCGATCTTATCTTGATCGACGAAGTGCTGACACCCGATTCGAGCCGTTTCTGGCCGAGCAACCAGTATACCCCCGGTGGTCCGCAGCCCAGCTTCGATAAGCAGTATTTGCGGGACTACCTCGATTCCATAAAATGGAACAAACAACCGCCAGCGCCCCATCTGCCTGAGGATGTGATCGCCAATACCCGCAAAAAGTATCTGGAGGCATTGCAGGCCATCACCGGCACGACCTATGGAATTTGAATACAGGCGCATCGAACTGTCTGAAATCGACCGTGCTGATCCGACGTTTCGAATCAGCACGGACAGCCTGACCGATCGGTTGAAGGCCTCCATCAGGAAGATGGGCCTGTTGCACCCCCCTTTGTTAATTCCAAAAACCGAATCTCCACACGACGAGGCATCAAATACGCCCCGATTCCTCATTGTGAGCGGTTTTGCGCGTGTCGAGGCCTGCCTGGAACTGGGTTGGCATGCGATCCAGGCACATTGCCTGCCACGCGATGCGGCTGCCCATCGCTGTGCCGTGATGGCCATAGCCGACAATCTACATCGTCCCCTGAACCTGGTCGAAATGGCCCGGGCCCTTGCATTGGTTGAACGAACGGATGACGGCCGCACGGAGAGCTTTGACCTGCTGGCGTCGATCGGCTTCAAACTCAATGATGACCTGGTTGACAAACTTCACAGAGTGGGTTGCATGAATGAGAGATTGCAACGCGGGCTGATCGAAGGATCCATCGCACTCCCCACGGCCATCGAACTTCACGAAATGGCGGATAGCGCCGGTGCTCAAGCGCTGGCTGAATTTTTTTTGAAAATGCAGCTGAGCCTGAGCCGTCAGCGCGAGGTGCTTGAGTGGGTTCAGGCCATCGTTCATCGAGAAAGAACCGACTTATCGCAGGTGCTGAAGGATGCGCTTACCGGACATCGAACGGACGATTTCCAATGCGACCGCCCCAAGGTGGCCAATCAGATCCGACAATACCTAAGGCGGCGGCGTTACCCGGAAATCAGCGCTCACGAGCAACGTTATGCCCTATCCATTAAAGCCCTGAAGGTCCCCAACGGCATCCAACTCCTCCCGCCCCCGCACTTCGAACATCCATCCTATAGCTTACACATCGATTTCACGACCCTCGACGATTTAAACGAAAGGCTTAAGAATGCCCATAGGTTGGCTGAATCTACCGCCATGGCGTCACTTCTGAATCCAACAATAAAACAAGACTAATCGGCTTCTGTAGTTGGTATCCAAAACTCAATGTCGTTAGCCTGAGGTAATCAGGTTTTCATACGGGCGGGGATAAACCCTGCCTCCACGACGCCGGTTTATGGCAAGTGCCTGTATTAAAATCCAAATCTCGTATGTCCGGGCTTTACGCCCGCCCGCAATATCCGTGTAAGTTAAAGAATATTTCAACAAAATTATAGAAAAAGCAGGATCCCGGCTGCGGTTGACCCCGGACTTCAAGTGGGCCGGAAGCCAGTATTTTAAATGTACGGATAGGCTAACAAAGTCGGTGCAGAAGGGTGGGATGTTCATAACAACATAAAATGGTTGGAAATAAAAAAATGAAGAAAAAGATGTTGACAAAATAATGATAAAGAAAATAAAACAACAATAAGAAATAAATGAGATTCATAAAATGGGCATTCAAGAGCGAAAAGAGCGCGAAAAAGAGCGCCGCAGGCAACAGATCATGGTGGCGGCCAAGCGGATTTTTGCAAACAAGGGGTTCGGACGCGCCACCATGGAAGATATTGCCAACGAGGCCGAGCTCAGCCCCGGCACCCTGTATCTCTATTTCAGAAGCAAGGATGAACTGTGCGTTTCTCTCTCGTTGCGCGTGCTTGAATACCTGCTGATCCGAATGGAGCATTTGAACGACGACAAGCAAATGACCCCATTCGAAAAAATTGTGCAACTGAAAAAAGCCCTTTTGGATGTGTACGAGTTTGATCCATCGATTCTTACCAATTTGTTTTATTTGCAATCCAATGACACGATTAACGCGCTGAGTCCCGTACTAAAGGCCGAGATAGACAAGTTGAGCCGCACTGCGCTGGGCAAAATTTCATCGATCTTTGAGAAGGCCATCGAAGAAGGAACCTGCATGGACTGGTCTCCGGAAGGTTTGGCCAAAACGATCTGGTCGACCTTTTATGGCATCGTGCTTTGGGAAAAGGGTACGACCGGAAGCGAGCCGGATGTCGTCCAGCTCGGTCCCTTGATCGATCGTGCCTTTCAGGTCTTTGAACGAGGTATTCGCAGATAAACGAGGAAGGATTTTGTACTGAACACATCGCTGGCCGGCTGTAAGCTCCCTTCTCACAGGCCTGGCAACTTTCTTCCTCGATGCAATGATTCACAACTGCACTTTCGTTCCACGTCCGTAGGATCCTTTTGTAGATTTAACAGCAATGATGCAGCCAGTGGCGCAATAGGGAAAGGAGGCGATAAGACTTCATTCGATTCGGTGCTGTTAGGGGCGGTGGTCATGCCTGGTGATGAAAAACAACGCACTGTTCTTTCACCCGTGGATGGCAGTGGCCCAATTTTAAATCAATTATTTGAATCAAGGGGTGTGCAATATGACAGAAAAGGAAATCGTCGAGACTTCGGAGGCCGAAATTGCCGTACATTGGCAGGAGGAAGACTATTACCATCCTTCCCCGCAGTTCATTGCCCAAGCCAACATGACCGATCCATCGATTTACCAGCGTTTCAGCCTGGATAATTTTCCAAACTGCTTCAAGGAGTACGCCGACATGCTGGACTGGTACGAGTATTGGCACACCATGCTCGACACCAGCGATGCGCCGTGTTGGAAGTGGTTTGTGGGTGGCAAGATCAACGCCAGCTACAACTGTATCGATCGACATTTGGCGAAAAACAAAAACAAGACCGCTATCCATTTCGTGCCGGAACCCATCGAGGAAAAATACGAGCACATCACCTACCAGGATCTGTTTGTGCGGGTGAACGAATTCGCTGCCCTGCTCAGGGATTTTTGCGGCCTGAAGGCAGGCGACCGGGTCACCTTGCATATGCCCATGGTTCCGGAGCTGCCCATCACCATGCTGGCTTGCGCGCGTCTCGGCGTGATCCATTCCCAGGTCTTCGGTGGATTCAGCGGAACGGCATGTGCGGACCGTATCATCGATTCGGGCAGCCATGTCCTGATCACCATGGATTCCTATTATCGCAGCGGCAGCCTGATCGATCATAAAAAGAACGCGGACGTGGCCGTCGATCATGCCGAAAAGGCGGGTCAAAAGGTGGATAAGGTTCTGGTATGGCAGCGCTATCCAGGGAAAAACTCCTCTCCGACCCCGATGGTGGAAGGGCGTGATTATTTTGTCAACGGCGTGCTGAAAGATTTCTATGGCGCGCGCGTCGAACCGGTCCCGATGCCGGCCGAAGCGCCTCTGTTCCTCATGTACACCAGTGGGACCACCGGTAAACCCAAGGGCTGCCAGCACAGCACCGGCGGCTACCTGGCTTATGTGGCCGGCACCTCAAAGTATGTGCAGGATATCCATCCCGAAGATGTCTACTGGTGCATGGCCGACATCGGATGGATCACCGGACACTCCTACATCGTTTACGGACCGTTGGCCATATGCGCATCGACCGTAATCTACGAAGGGGTGCCCACGTTCCCGGATGCGGGACGGCCATGGCGCATCGCTCAGGATCTGGACGTGAATATCTTCCACACCGCTCCCACCGCCATTCGTGCCCTGCGGAAAATCGGACCGGACGAACCAGCCAAATACAATTATCATTTCAAACACATGACCACAGTCGGCGAGCCCATCGAACCCGAGGTGTGGAAATGGTACCACAAGGAGGTCGGCAAAGGCGAGGCGATCATCGTGGATACCTGGTGGCAGACCGAAACCGGCGGATTCCTCTGCAGCACGCTGCCGGCACTCACCCCGATGAAACCGGGCAGCGCCGGCCCCGGCATGCCGGGCATCCATCCCATTATCTTTGATGAAGACGGCAATACCCTTCCCCAGGGCGCCGGTAAGGCTGGCAATATCTGTATCCAGAACCCCTGGCCGGGTGCCTTCCAGACCATTTGGGGCGATCGCGATCGTTTTGTGACCAATTACTATGCCCGTTACTGCAAGAATCCGGACAGCAAGGATTGGCGGGACTGGCCCTATCTGACCGGTGACGCGGCCGTCGAGGCCAAGGACGGGTACTACCGCATCCTGGGCCGCATCGACGACGTCATCAATGTTTCCGGGCACCGCCTCGGTACCAAGGAGATCGAATCGGCCGCACTTGTCGTAAACGAGGTGGCAGAGGCCGCCGTCGTTCCGGTTGCACACGAGATCAAGGGCCGTGAACCGGACCTCTATATTGCGTTGAAACCGGGTTTTGAACCTTCTGATGCGTTGGCCAAAAAGATTTCCGATGCGATATGCAACGAAATCGGAAAGATCGCCAAGCCACGCAAGGTCTGGATCGTGCGCGACATGCCAAAGACCCGATCGGGTAAGATCATGCGGCGCGTGCTCGGGGCCATCTCCAACCGGAAAGACGTAGGTGACGTGACCACCCTGGCCAATCCGGACGTGGTCGAAGAGATCAAGCAAATGGTGAAGTAAAAGCAAATAGGGTGCGTTTGCGGGGCTGCCGCCCGCAGCAAGTCGGGTGGCGGCCGGATCCGAGGAGTCAACCCTCGCTGAAGCTCATGGAAAGGCAGGGATCGATGTTTTCAATAACACATTGCAAGCGAATGAAGGGGGGTGATCGATGGGGGAGGGGCCGAACAATGGTGGCTGACCGCCTTGGACGGTCGGTCGGACTCTTGATTCCGGGCACAGGAGGAAAGGACCATGCATAACACCACATGGGTCTATATCTTTTTGGGGATTTACATCATTTATTGTTTTTATTGGGGGTTAAAAGGCTATTTTACTGAAAAAACATCTTCGGGCTACGCCATCGCCGGGCGTTCGATTCCATTTTTCGCCTTCCTGATGGCCGCCACGGCCGCGTCTTTCAGCGGATGGACCTTCATCGGACATCCCGGCCTGATCTGGCGCGATGGTCTGGCTTACGCGTTCGCATCGTTCTACGTATTGACCATTCCGATCACCGGCACCTTCTTCTCCAAGAGAACCTGGTTGCTGGGCAAACGTTACGGATTCATCACACCGGGCGATATGTACGCCTACTACTTCAATTCAGAACCCATCCGTTTTCTGGTGGTCTTCACCGCATTTCTCTACTCCATGTTCTACTCCGCGGTGCAACTGATGGCTTCGGCGGCTCTGTTTCATTATGTAGCCGGCGTGCCGGTCACCTTCGGCGCCATCTTCATGGCCTTCATCGTCTGGTTCTATGTGTGTACAGGCGGCCTCAAGGCCAGTACCTGGGTAGGCGTGATCCAATTCATCCTGTTGGTCGGCGGCATCATTCTTCTGGGCGCCTACATGATCGCGCCGCCCGATGCCTGGACCGGCTGGACCGAATTCGCCGCCCGCGTGAATGAACTGCCGGCCAAATATCTCGAAGTCCCGCGCGTCATCAACTTCGGGTTGGGCGGTGCCAAGGGCGAGGTCGCCTGGACGGCCGTGATGGTGTTGACCTACATGTTCGCCCTGATGGGCATCCAGTCGTCGCCGGCCTTCACCATGTGGACCTTCGGCATCAAGTCGCCTAAACCCCTGGCCTGGCAGCAGGCCTTCATGTCCACCTTCGTGGTCGGCTTCGCCCTGTTCTTCTTCACCGCTTTCCAGGGCATGGGCGCAAAGATCATGGAAGTCAAGGGGATCATGCAATTCGCCAAGGATTCGGACGTGGTGCCGCTCCTGATGACCAAGTACCTGCCTGGTCTTGCTTTAGGATTGGTGTTCATGGGTGCAATCGCCGCCATTCACTCCACGGCAGCCCCTTACATCGGCACCGGCGGCTCGATCCTGTTACGTGATGTTTACTATAAATACATCCGCAAGGAAAAAGCCGGACATGCCGAGCAGATATGGGTAAACCGTCTGCTGGCCACTCTGGTAACCGTTGCAGCGCTGGTCGTCGGGCTCAACTCCAAGGCCGCGCTGGTGATCCTGGGAGCCCTGGCCACGGCCTTCGGTTTCGTCATGTATGTGCTCCTCATGGGCGTGATCTGGGGGTTCCGTTTCCCCAGCGTCGGGGCGGTTCTGGGGGTGCTGGCCGGCATGGTGTCGGTCTTCCTGACCTATTATGTCTGGCCCAACCCGCTCTCCATGCATAGCGCCTTCTGGGGTGTATTCTGTGGCCTCGTAGTGGCCTACCTGTGCCGCGGACTGGGCATCAAAGACAAGGAGGAGACGGTCAAGCGCCAGGCGGAGGTGCGCGCCTTCCTCGACGACATCGACGCGCCCTCGGAAACCGGTCAGAAGTGGCGCAACGCCATGAAGATCATCGTTCCCCTGTGGTACTTCTTCGCCATCGGCCCGGCCTGTATTCTCGGCAACAACGCATTCTCGTTCGCCGGTTTTCCGCCGCTGTGGTCATGGCAGATCGCCTGGTGGATTTTGGGTATCATCATGATGTGGGCATTGTGCTTCAAGGCCGAGATGGCCACCACCAACGCCACCCAGATCGATCGGGCTGAAAAAGAGACCATGATCGTGGTCAAAGAGGCCTAACCCTTTATTTTACCAAGGAGGATCATGCCATGAAACAGGAAGATTATTGGATGATCGGTATCGTTGCCTTCTGCGTGCTTTGGACGGCATCATTTGGCTGGGGGCTCTTCGGATAAGCACCCCTGATGGAATTCATGAACGCCGTCGGTGGCAAAAGCGTGTCCTGCCTTTTGCCGCCGGCGGCACCCAAAGGAGAAATGAAATGAAGGCTGTGCTTGTACCCAAAATGGTGACTTGTCAATGCGGCCACACCTTCGAGTCCAGCCGGGCCAAGTCATGGTGTGAGAAGTGTTGTCGACCCGTTTTCTATCATGACAGCGATCAACGGCGTCACAAGATCAACAACATGTATATGATCGGCGTGATGGCCATGGTCCTGATGTTCATCGCCTATCTTTTCGTCGAAATGATCGCCGCGCCGCTTCTTTCCATGCAGTAGCGCGCCGGTGCGCCGACAGCACTTGCCAGTCCTGCCTTTGCACCGCATCACTCAGGCCGTCGAAACCTTGTGCGCCAGAGAACGGCGAGGAGGGCAGAGGCTTGAAGACGCAAAATAAATTCTGGTGGTTCGTGGTCGTTGCGCTGACGGCGACGGCCATGGTACTTTTAACCATCAGCGTCCTTTTCTGGCAGCAATTGTCGATTGAAGAGAAGGCGCTCATCCTTAAAATTATCAAAAGATACTTCGCTTACCTATTCACCATTCTGTTTCTTTTTTTCACATTCCTGGGGTTTCTCCTCGACTGGATATTTCGATTCTACATCATCCCCGTCAACCAACTGGCCGATGAGACCCGATTGCTCTATACGGTCAATCCGTCCCATAAAATCGATGTGGACGGCAGTTACGATGTGATGCGACTGGCGGCGATCATCAACGAAAACGCCATCGCACAGGTGGAGTTTCGTAACAATGTCCAGGAACAGTTGAGAAAGGCGCGGGCCAGCAGCGAGGCCGAACGGAACGTTCTGGCCGCCATGTTGGAGGACCTGCCCCAGGGCATTCTGGTCTGCAACATGGAGGGGCATATTGTTTTTTATAATCGAAAAATCAGCGTCCTGTTCAGACAGCACCAGTTGGCCGAATCGCAAACTTTACCGGGTGAAGTCGGTCTAATCGGACTCGGTCGTTCGGTCTATACCTTCCTGGACAGGGGATTGGTTCTTCCAGCCCTCGACCGCATCGCCGAGAAGCTGTCCCTCGGCCACACAGCGGTCAACGAAAGATTTTTACTGGAAACCCAATCCAAGGCGCTGTTGCCGGCCCAGATTCTTCCTGTGCTCGACAGCCAGCACCATTTATCCGGATTTATTCTTTATATCGAAGACCAGGTGGAACAACTGAAAAAGGAAAGGGAGTTTTCCACCCTGTTGCTTTCATGGCAACACGAGCTGACCCAGGCCGTATCGGTGATCAAATCGACGGCGGAATTGCTCGTGGACGAAGCGGAGGGCGTATCGGATCAAGTCCGAATGCTGATTCAATTGGTGGACAAACAAGCCAACCTGGCTGCGGCCCTTTTGTCGCGACAGGATATCACCAACCGGTGGTCGCCGGATCAGCCGTTGCCTCTGACGCCGGTCGATGCCATGGAATGGGCGCGATTTCTCGCTTTTCGCGCCGAGCATGTGCTGCAGTTGAAAGTGCGTATCGAAACGGTCGGGGCTGTGGATCAGGTCGGCCAGGTGAGCGTGGACATGCACCACTTGACCTGTGCCTTGCTCTATGTGCTGGCCAATGTCCAGCAAACGGTGAAGGTGACCCGCATCGATGGTGTCCTGTATGCCAAAGGCAGTTGGATCTACCTTGACCTGAGTTGGGAAGGAGCCGCCATCGATCCGGACCTCCTCACGCGATGGAAGCAGGGGGTTTCGAAAATCCAGGGCAGTGAAACCACCATACCGCTGACGGAAATGCTGGTGGTCCACGGCGCCAAACTCTGGGTTCTTTCCGAGGATCAGTCCCCGGGTAAATCCGGTTTGCGGTTCTTGATCCCCATGCTCGACAGTGCGGATATCGTCATGGTGGACGGATTGACGACCGTGTTGCCTGATTCGCGTCCCGAGTTTTATGATTTCGATTTATTCAAGGGCAATCTGCAATACACCGATTTCAACGATCGCCTGTTGACCGACTTGACCTTCACGGTGTTCGATACGGAGACCACCGGCCTCGATCCCCAGGGCGGCGATGAAATCATATCCATCGGTGCCGTTCGCATCGTCAACGGCCGGTTGCTGCAAGGCGAGAAATTCGAGCAACTGGTCAATCCCGGACGCTCGCTGCCTTGGGCCTCGGTTAAATTTCACGGCATCCGGCCCGAGATGCTGGTCAATCAACCCACCATCGACAAGGTCCTGCCGCGTTTTCACGCCTTTGTCCGGGACACCGTACTGGTCGGCCACAACGTGGCCTTCGACATGCGCATGCTGCAGATGAAAGAGAATCAGACCCACATCTGTTTCACCAACCCGATTCTGGACACCATGCTGATTTCGGATGTGGTCCATCCCGCCCACCCAAAACACAGTCTCCAGGCAGTTGCCGAGCGATTAGGAATCCGTATCATGGGAAGACACACCGCCCTCGGAGACGCCATTGCAACCGGCGAAATTTTTCTACGCCTGATTCCGCTGCTGGCGGCTCAGGGTATCCGCACCTTTCAGGAAGCCAGCCAGGCATCACAGAAAAGCCTCTATGCCCGCCTGAAGTATTGACGGCGCCGCAAGAAGCCCAATATCTGCGTTGCGCTCATCCCGTGGTCCTTGCGGCGTACGGCAAGTACGCCTCAGGACACGGAATTTCGCGCGCCTTGATCTTGAGCTTCTTACGTTGCCGTTCGGAAACCACTTTTTTTGAGAGTCAGCGATTCTAACTGAATGTGATTCACCTTGGAGCCTATGTATTACAGAAGCCGTTTGATTAAAAATTCGCGTAACACCGATTATGGCAGGCGTGGATAGGGCAAGTGGTCAGGGCCACGTGAGCCTGCGGTTGTAGTGTCGCTTCAATGCAGACGGCGGACAAGCGGCCCAGACTGTTTGACCCCTGCGCAGGCCGGGGGAGTTTCCGGGGCGCCCGCCGTGCATGTTACCGGCACTTGACCGCTTGGCGTGTGGCATCGGCCACCTGTTCCACCCACGTCGGGTTGAATGAATAGCATTCAGTTAGAACAACTGTTTGCAAGTTCCTCGAGTATTAGAATCCCGAAAAATGTGATAAAAGGCGTCCTCATATTTTACTTGGGAATATTCTCGATGAACATTCGTATCACCAATCGGTTGCACCTGTCCGCGGTTCCGGAGGCGATTCGTGCCGAGCTGGTCTCCAGGCTTCAATTTCTAAATCCCAAGTGGGTCGAAAACGAACGCATGGAACGTTGGAACAGGGGGGTGCCCAAGACACTCCAGTTTTTCCGGCATAGCGGTCCCCGTGGTCTCGTCGTTCCGCGGGGCCTGATGCGGCAGTTGATTCTTATGGCCAGGGAACACGACGAACCCGTGGATATCGATGATCGCAGGCGGAAAGTGGATGAGGTGGCCTTCGATTTCAAGGGTGCGTTGCGGCCGTTTCAAAAGCTCGCCGTGACCAGCATGTTGGCCAGGGATTTTGGTACACTGAGCGCGCCCACGGGTAGCGGCAAAACCATCATGGCCTTGTGGATGATCGCCCGGCGCAGGCAACCGACGCTGATCGTCGTTCATTCCAATGAACTCGCAAGGCAGTGGATCGAGCGGATCGAGATGCATCTGGGCATCTCGCCGGAACACATCGGGTTCATCGGTGCGGGAAAACAGCGGCTGGGGACATCCGTCACCGTGGCGATGGTTCAGTCGCTCTACAAGTGCGCCGAGCATGTGGCGCCCGCGATCGGTCATCTCGTGGTGGACGAGTGTCACCGCGCCCCGAGCCGGACCTTCACCGAAGCGGTCACTACCTTTGATGCCCAATATATGCTGGGATTGTCAGCAACGCCCTGGCGCCGCGACGGTCTTTCCAGATTGATCTTCTGGCATCTGGGCGAGGTTCACTATGAGGTCAGGGCCGGGGACCTGGTGGCAGCGGGGCATCTGCTCGATATCGATGTGGTTTTCAGAGCTACCCGCTTCGTTTCCTACGCCGACCCCGTCAGTGAATACAGCAAGATGCTGTCGGAACTGACCCAGCATGACGAACGCAACCGGCTGATCGTTGCCGACGTGCATCGAGCGGTGCAAGTGGAAAACCGACCGGGCGTCAGCCTCGTGTTGTCGGACCGCAAACACCATTGCCAGGTGTTAAAAGCCCTCCTGCAGCACAAATATCATATCAGCGTCGAGACGTTGACCGGGGATCTGTCCGCCGAGCAGCGCGATGCGGTCCTCCATAGGCTGAATGCCGGTGACATCCAGGTGCTCGTGGCCACGGGCCAACTGATTGGGGAAGGTTTCGACTGCCCCCGTCTGTCGACCCTCTTTATGGCCACTCCGGTGCGTTTCAGCGGCCGTATCATTCAGTATCTGGGCCGCGTGCTGAGGCCATCGGAAGGGGTTGAACGGGCCAAGGTCTACGATTATGTGGACGGGCAGGTGGCGCCGTTGAAGGCCGCGGCCCTGGCCCGTCAGAAGATCTATTCGAAGATGCAACGCAGCGGGAAGATCCATTGGGAAACTGATGCCGAGTAGTGCCCATCCAGAAATAGGAACAAGCGTGGGGTAGCAGCCATTTTGAGACAACAACATGAAAGATTCACGGCCTTTCCCTCCGGCCGTGACCACCGGATGGTTTCGGTGGATATGGCGATCGCCAGAAGGCCATGGGATAGTGGAAGCTACATGTTGGTGCTGATCGGTCCTACTACCCCGCGCTTGTTTGCCCCAATTTTTTCCGTCTCCTTGTTGAAATGTCCTCGAGGAGTTGATTCAGCTTGACTTTTTGTCGGTTCGTCAGTCCGCCGAATTTGACGGTCAGACGTTTCATTTTCAAGACTTCGAAAGGCGACTCAGGTGCGATGAAGGTGTCTTCGACGGTCTGAATCGGAAGCCGGATCAGATGATAGTCGCCGTTGCTGCAGAGAATATCCATTTCACAGGGGCTGGTCAGGATGCGATCCGTCGCGATGTAGCGAAAAGAAAGGCCGCTGCGGCTGATGTCCAAAATTTCTCCCATACACATCGGGTTCGATTTGATGATCGCCATGCCGATTTTGCCCTTGCTCATGTGGTCGATGCGCTCCAGTGCATGCGCGTCGGATCGGACGATCGCAAATACGCGATGGTTTAGCGGATAGCGTTTATATTGGCGTCGATCATTTTCCATGGTGTTGACCGTTTGGTCCCAGGGGGACCCTTGGTGGTTTCAGTGCCCGTCCAGGCGATTATCTTTCCTGAGCAGAATCAGATGGGAATTTTTTAACTCAAACAGGATACGTATCAACCGATGATCGGGTTCGGGTGACGCGTTTGTGGCGTAGTTTAGAGGTGCGCTCAGCAGCGTTATCGCTGTGGGAATCAATGGTATTATTAAAACAAGACTAATCGCCGGATTGACGCAGTGTCAAGCTTTTAATGCATGCATGGATTTTATGGTTTTTGGCGGTTATTGTTTTTTTTGCGTCGGTTCTTCCGGCTGACTGGCTTGAGGTTGCTGGGTAACCACTACCGCCTTCTGGATGGTGACCGGTTCGACGGGTACGTCCCGGTGGCCGCCCTTCATTACGGTGGCCACATTTTCGATGGCGTTTACGACCTCCATGCCTTCGACGACCCGGCCGAATACGCAATAGCCATACTCTCGGTTGGTTTTTCTTTTGAAGTCGAGAAAGGCGTTGTCCACGGTATTGATGAAGAACTGGGAGGTGGCGGAGTGAGGCGCCGACGTGCGGGCCATGGCAATGGTGCCGGCCAAGTTCTTCAGGCCGTTGTCGGCTTCATTCACGATGGCCGCCTGGGTGGGCTTCTGGCGCATATCCGCCTCAAATCCGCCGCCCTGGATCATGAAGCCTTTGATGACCCGATGAAAAATGGTGTTGTCGTAGAACCCGCTCTCCACATAGGCAAGAAAATTGGCAACAGTCTTCGGAGCCGCTTGGGGATCAAGGGCAATGACAATAGCGCCCTTGGATGTTTCCATACGCACCCGTGGTGTTTCGGTTTGGGCATCGGCAGTGGTGATCGTCAACAGGGCGATGGCCATAAGCCACTTAATGATCGCGGTCATGATACGCTCCTTATTTTCATTTTATAAAGAATATGGGCCTGCGGTTGTCCAGGCGGGTGATGCCCTCCTCGATGGCTGCCTGGACCGCCGCTCGGAATGTTTCGGGAGAGAGCGGCCTGGCCAGTTCCTCTACCTGGTCGGCAAGGCCGCACGGTCTGTATTGGGACATGATGTTGACATAGGTGCGCCTGGAGATTTCTTGGGCGATAAAACGCATCACTCGGCGGGTGCCGGCCAAGCCGCCGGGAAGCACGAGGTGGCGCACCAGGAGGCCTCGGCGGGCGAGATTGTTTTCGTCCATCTCGAGATCGCCGACCTGGCGGTACATCTCCCGAAGCGCCGCGCAGGCCACCTCACGGTAGTCTGACGCCTGGCATGTCTTTTCGGCGACGGCGTTGTCCCAGAATTTGAAATCCGGCATGTAGATGTCGATCACCCCATCGAGCAGCGCCAATGTTTCCACCTTGTCGTAGCCACCGGTGTTGTAAACCAGGGGAATCGAAAGGCCATCTCTTGCCGCGAGCAGGGTGGCGGCCAAAATCTGGGGAACCACATGGCTCGGGGTGACGAAATTGATGTTGTGGCACCCCTCGGCCTGGAGATGGAGCATGATGTCGGCCAACTGGCGGTCGGTCATCTCAACCCCTTGTCCCAAGTGACTGATTTCGAAGTTCTGACAGAAATTGCAGCGCAGGTTGCAGTGCGTGAAGAAGATGGTACCCGATCCGTTCTGACCGACCAGGGGGGCCTCTTCTCCGAAATGGGCGTTGTAGCTGGAAACCAGGGCAAGTTTTCCGGTCCGGCAGAAACCGGTCTCGCCCTCGTTGCGATTAACCCGACATTCGCGGGGGCATAAGGCGCAGCACGACATGACCTGTGCCGCCTGCTGCGCTTTGGCCCGCAGATTGTCGTCGCCGAGTTGAATGTATGCGGGTTGTCTCATCTTGTCCTTGCCATCAAGGGCCGGGACTTTCCTCCGGGTTATGCCACGAAAGTCAGGAAGAGATTGTCCGCACGTCCCTCCGTGGTCGGCTGATCCTCTTTCCATTCGTGAATCGTGCACGAATTGTTTGCCTCGGTGGGCACGATACAACCGATAAACGGCATCATCGGGTCACCTGCGTAGGATCGGAAGTTCAACATGGTCGCATGATCCTTCGGCACCTGATCGAATTCCAGGAGCTGGCTGATGAAAATATTGCAGCTGCCTTCAAAAAAAGAAGAGGATTGACGAAAGGCGGTCAATCGATCGCGAAACTTTTCAAGCGCCTCCCGCGAGGTGTCGGCCTGGACCATCATCGAAAAAACGCCGTGCCGCCGTTCGGTTTCGGACTCGCTCTGCTGGTTGGACAAGTACTGAAAATTGCCTATGAAATACATGACGCTGCCTCTCTCGTCGCAATTTATCCTATATCGTATAGACATGCGCGTCGGCAAAGACGCGGGACCCTGTTATCCGCTTCCGGAATTGTTTTTTCGATTATTTCAAGTCAGTTGTCAACAACCTTGTCGATGGCCCAGGAATTCTAACTGAACGCGATTCAGCAAACCAGGCGTGCCCTTCAAGGTGATTCACATTCAGTTAGAATTGTTGTCGATGGCCGATCATAAAATATTTCACTTCTCGATGGCACGGGTCATACGCGTCAGGGCCTCGGCCAGCACGTGGCGCGAACATCCGAAGTTCAGCCGAACGTAGCCCGGTGCGCCGAATGCCGCGCCATCGGACAGCCCGACCCCCGCTTCTTCGAATCGCACGGCGGCATTATGCTCACCCAGGGCCCGCATATCCATCCAGGCCAGGTAAGTCGCCTCGATCGGTCCCATCGTGACGCCCGGCCATTGGCGTACCCGATCGACGACCTGGTCTCGATTCCGCCGCAGATATTCGATCACGGCCGCCAGCCACGGTTTGCCATGCTGATAGGCGGCCTGGGCAGCCACGAATCCCAACACATTGACGTGGGGCACGATGCCGGCCATGGCACGCTTGAACCGCATGCGCAGTTTAGGGTTGGAGACGATGGCAAAGGCGCATCCGAGTCCTGGAATGTTATAGGTCTTGCTGGGTGCCATCAATGTAATGGTATGGTCGGCCACCTCGGAATCGATGGTGGCAGTGGGAATGTGGCGGCATCCTGGTTCCAGCACCAGGTCGCAATGGATCTCATCCGAGCAGATCACCATTCCCGATTGGAGGCAGATGTCGGCCAGGGTTTCGAGTTCGGCGCGGGTCCACACCCTGCCCGTGGGATTGTGGGGCGAACAGAGGAGAAACATGGCGGTCCGGGCGTCGATGGTATCTCGCAGCGCATCCCAATCGAATTGCCAGTGTCGGTCCTCGCAGGAAAGCCGGGTTGTCCGGAGTCGCTTGCCGGCAAACCCCGGTGCCGTCAAAAAGGGCGGATAGACGGGCAGGGCGGTCATTATGCCGGCGCCCGGCCGGCCCCAGCTGCGACAGGCCACATTCAGGCCCGTGACAAGGCCGGGGAGCCATACGATCCACTCCCGGGAGACATCCCAGGAATAGCTCTCATGGAGATAGGCGATGACGGCCTCCTTGAGTTGCTGCGAAGGGCTGCCATATCCGAATATCGCGTGATCGACTCTGCGGCGGAGTGCATCGACGATGGCCGGTGGCGATGGAAAATCCATATCGGCCACCCACATGGGGATGATGTCCCGACCGCGGTACTTTTGCCACTTGTGGCTGTCTGAGTTCGATCTGTCGATGACGGTATCAAAGTCAAACATATCAGTATTTTAAATTAAAATATCTAGATTAAATATTTAAGTGAATACTATTCATTAAATCCGGCCCGGGTAGGGCAGGTGGCCGATGTCACACGCCAAGCGGTCAAGTGCCGCTAAAATGCACGGCGGGCGGCCCAGAAACTCCCCCGGCCTGCGCCCGGGTCAAACAATCTGGGGCGCTTGCACGCTGCTTGCATTCAAGCGCCACTAAACCGCATGGCTCACGTGGCCCTGGCCGCCAGTCCCACCGGCGCGGAAATCTCCAACGAATGAATCTCAGAGGTCTTTTCCAATACGCAGGCGTGTGTAACCTGGAACCACTTTTCAGTATTCTTCACGGTTGAATTTTCACGACGCAACGCCCCATATGTTGCCCCTTGAGCATGGCATCGAAGTGCTCGGGGACCGATTCAAGGGCGATCTCCGTCGTCAAGTTGTCCAAGGCGCTCAGATGCCAGTCCCCGGACAGACGTTCCCAAACGGCTTTGCGCAATGGCATGGGACATTCGGCCGAATCGATGCCAAACAGGCTGATACCTCTCAGGATGAACGGGTAGACCGTCAGGTTCAGTTCGGGAGAGGCCACGTTGCCGCAGCAGGTGACCGCGCCGCCGTATTGGACCGATCGCAGGGCGAACGAGAGGATATCACCGCCCACCGTATCGATGGCCCCGGCAAATCGCGTGCGCAACAATGGCTTGCCCGAAGTGTCGATGACCGCGCTGCGTCCGAGGATTTCCTTGGCCCCCAGGCGGGTGAGCAAATCGACGGCCGCCGCCTTACCCGAAGCGGCCACCACCGAATAGCCGGCTGCGGCCAGAATGCCCACGGCCAGGCTGCCCACCCCGCCGCTGGCGCCGGTAACCAGGATGTCGCCGCTTTGGGGTGTAATGCCGCTCTCTTCGAGTTTGAGCAGGCTCAGGGCGGCCGTAAAACCCGCCGTCCCATACATCATGCTCCGTTTCAAGGTCATGCCCTCGGGCAAGCGGACCACCCAGGCGGCCGGTACGCGGATATACTCCGCCAACCCGCCGGAGGTGTTCATGCCCAAGTCGTATCCGGTGACCAGGACCGGTTCGCCGATGGTAAAATCGTCACTCGTGCTGTCAGCCACCTCTCCGGCCGCATCGATTCCCGGGGTGTGCGGATATCTTCGCGTGACGCCCTTGTTGCCGTTGGCGGAGAGGGCATCCTTATAGTTCAGCGACGAATAATGCACCTTGATTAATACCTCTCCTTTGGGTAAATCAGACACCGCTCGGGACTGGATGCTGCTGGTATAACGATGGTCGGCGGTTTCTTCAACGACCATGGCGCGGAACAAGGTCTTGTTCATGTGGCTTACCTCCCGTGACAGGATTTACGGCGCCGTTCGGCAAAAGTTTTTTGACGAATCCATCAAGATTGATGTGAACGTATTGCAACCCTAAACGGCACTGGCGTGTTATGAGCGGTCCCCCTATCATTGAAGCGATCGACGTTTCGAAACATTACGGTTCGTTAACCGCCGTGGACCACCTGGACATGTCGGTCCCCTCCGGCGTCTGTTTCGGACTGCTCGGTCCCAACGGTGCAGGCAAAACCACGCTCATCGAGATCATCGAGGATATCATCCCCCCCAGCTCCGGCGAGGTCCGCTATCGGGGCAAACCCCGCGCCTCCTCATTCCGTGAAGAGATCGGCATCATGTTTCAGCAGACGGCCCTGATGGGGTTCATGACCGTGCATGAGACGCTGAAGACCTTCCACGCCCTTTACCACCACGCTCATGACATCGAAGCACTGATCGAACTGTGTCACCTGGATGACATCCGCAAACAGCTTAACGATAGAATTTCCGGAGGCCAGCGTCAACGATTGTTGCTGGCCCTGGCATTGATCAATCAGCCGCAACTGCTTTTCCTGGATGAACCGAGCACCGGTCTGGACCCCCAGGCGCGACGCAACCTGTGGGACATCGTCGACCAGGTCAAACAGGATGGCAAGACGATCATCCTGACCACCCATTACATGGAAGAGGCCCAGCAGTTGTGCGATGTCGTAGCCGTCGTGGACAAAGGCAGGATCATCGCCCAGGGAACCCCCCAGGAACTGATCACCCATCATGCCCAGGGGGTTCGGATTATTCTGCCGGAAGCAGCCGTTCAAGACAAGCTGGCCGGAATAGCCCTTGAAACAGAGTCCATGGACGGGCGCCTGGCGATCCATGTCAAGGACATGAACACGGCCATCGAGACGTTTCTGCAGCGACGGATCGATCTCACCGACATGCAGGTGCAGAACCCGACCCTGGAAACCGTCTTTTTAAATCTGACCGGCCGGCAATTGAGAGATTGATCATGAACTTCAAACGCATGTGGGCCATCTTCGTATCGCGCAACCGGGAGTTTTTTCGTGACAAAGCGGCCTTTGGTTGGAATCTGCTCTTCCCTTTCCTGCTGCTCGCCGGTTTTGCCGTCATTTTCGGCGGTGACGACCGCAAGGAGTTCAAGGTTGGGGTTTTTCCTTGTCCGCCGGGAGAAACCGGCCATATCGACGGCTGCGTGCCGCCTGCCCTGCAAGCCATCAAACCCATTCAATACATCGGGTTTCAAAATCAGGAAGAGGGGCTGCAACGGCTCAAATACCACAAGATCGATATGCTGATTCAGGTGGGATCCGATCCCCTGCGCTATTGGGTCAGCGATACCGCCCCCAAAGGCTACATCGTGGAGAAGATGATCGCCGGCCACTTGAACCCCGATACCGCCGATCTTCTGGCCCGCCAGGCATCGGTCGCGGCCCGGCCCATTCGCTACATTGACTGGTTTTTCCCCGGCGTCATCGGCATGAACATCATGTTTTCGGCTCTTTACGGTGTCGGCTTCGTGGTGGTGCGCTACCGTAAGAACGGCGTGCTCAAACGGCTCAAGGCCACCCCGCTGACTGCCTTCGAGTATTTGAGCGCACAAATGCTCTCGCGCATTTTCGTCATCGCCTTCTCGCTCACCATTCTTTGGATCGGCTGCGATCTCATATTCGATTTTCACGTGGAGGGGTCCTACCTCGATCTGGCCATCGTGTTCATGCTGGGCAATTTGAGCCTGACCGCCCTTGGTCTGATCATCGCATCCCGGGGTACGAGCGAGGAGTTTGCCAACGGTTTGCTCAACTTTATTACCTGGCCCATGATGTTTTTGTCAGAGGTGTGGTTTTCGTTGGAGGGTGCTCCGCGATGGCTCAGAATGGCATCCGATGCGCTGCCCCTGACCCATCTTTTAACCGGCGTACGCAAAATCATGAACGATGGTGCAGGGTTGGCCGAAGTGCAACTGGAACTGATGGTGCTCGCCGGTTTTACCCTCCTGTTCCTGTCGGTGGGGGCATTGCTTTTTTCATGGAACAAGTAGTGCCAATCCACTGCTATGCAAGCGGACGGGAATATGATATTAAAATTCAATCGCCAAACGCGTTCCCCTGCCGGATGGTTACGATGACGAATCGTTCCAAGATTCATAAAATCTTTGCTATCATAAAAAACAGTTAGTCAAACAAAGTTAAAGGAGAAACGAACATGAAAATCATGGTTTGTTACGACGGTTCCGGCGCATCGCGATCCGCATTGCGGGTGGCTATCAAACACGCCAAGGCCTCGGATGCCAAGGTCTACCTGGTGGCCTCCATGGAAAAGGGCACCGAAGACGAGCAGAAGGTGATCCAGCAGCTCGAACTGGAATTGAAAAATGCCAAGGAGAAGCTGGAAAAAGAGGGCATCGCCTGCGAAACACACTTGCTGGTGCGCGGCATGACCCCGGACGAAGATCTGGTCGCCTATGCCAAAGAGCAGGGGATCGACGAGATCGCCATCGGCATTCGCAAACGCTCCAAAGTGGGCAAGCTGATTTTCGGGTCCACGGCCCAATACCTGATTTTAAATGCCCACTGCCCGGTCATCACCGTGAAATAAAACCACTGGAGTTCCATACAAAAAAAACCACCTGTGGACTGCAGGTGGTTTTTTTTATACTGCGTCCGTCCACAATAGGCTAATTGGGTCGAGATCAAGACGCGCGGAAAATTTAACCGCAGGCATATAGATGATATTCCGAGGATTGAATTTTTCGCGCAACGCCGATATCGGGCCAATTGGCCATTTGTGGATGGGCGCTAATTGGTGAGGCTCTGAATCGGCGATGGAATCAAACCTCCTCGTCTCACAAACAGGTTGGCGCCGGATGCATTGTTGACCGGCATGATGACCGATTCACCCAGCAATCCGCCGAAATAGGCGTTGTCGCCAGCTCGTTTGCCTGGCACGGGAATGAGACGAGCGGCCGTGGTCTTGCGATTGATGACGCCGATGGCCATTTCATCGGCAATGATCGCCGCCAGAGTTTCGGCCGAGGTATCTCCCGGCAGGGCGACCATATCCAATCCCACCGAGCAGACACTGGTCATGGCTTCGAGTTTTTCCAGGCACAGGTGGCCGGCGCGGGCCGATTCGGAAATGTTCAAGTCCTCGCTCACCGGAATGAAAGCGCCGCTCAGGCCCCCGACGTTGGAACTGGCAAAGGCGCCTCCCTTTTTGACGGCGTCGTTGAGCAGGGCCAGTGCTGCCGTGCTGCCGGGCATGCCGATGTTGCCGATGCCCAGGCTTTGGAAAATTTCTCCCACGCTGTCACCCACGTTGGGTGTGGGTGCCAGGGAAAGGTCGACCACGCCGAAAGGCACGCCCAGTCGTTCAGCGACCTCGCGCCCGATCAATTCACCGGCTCGGGTTACCTTGTAGGCGGTGCGCTTGATCAGCTCCGAAAGCTGCTGTAAATCCAGCGCGGGCGATCCTTCCAACGCCCGGTCGATGGCCTTTTTGACCACTCCGGGTCCGCTGACCCCCACATTGATGACCGCATCCGGCTCGCCGATGCCCAGGTAGGCGCCGGCCATGAAGGGGATGTCCTGGGGGATATTTGCGAAAACGCACAGTTTAGCACAGGCGATGCCGTCCTTTTCCGCGCTCGAATCAGCGGCTTCCTTGATCCGGCGGCCCATCAGCAGGATGGCATCCATGTTGATGCCGGCACGGGTCGAGGCCACGTTGATCGATGCGCACACCCGTTCGGTGTGGGTCAACGCCTGGGGCAGGGCATCGATCAGGGCCCGGTCCCCGGCCGCGATGCCCTTTTCCACCAGGGCCGAAAACCCGCCGATGAAATCGACATTGACCGCGTGCGCGGCGCGATCCAGGGTTTGGGCCACGGCCACCATCTGCTCGCTGGAGAAGGGAGCTGCGGCTACGGCGATCGGGCTGATGGAAACCCGCTTGTTGACCACCGGAATACCATATTTTTCACCGATCAGGTCGCACGTGCGAACGAGATGTTCGGCCTTGCGCACGATACGATCATAGATCTTGCCATTGAAACGCTTCAGGTCATCGCTGGCGCAATTCAACAGGCTGACACCCATCGTCACGGTGCGCAGGTCGAGGTGTTCGTCGCGTAACATATCCAAAACAGACAATATTTCACTATGGCTGAGCATGGCAGGATCGTCCTTATAGTCAGTACCCATCCACAAACAGGCAAATTGGGTCGAGATCAAGGCGCGCCAAAAATTTTACCGCAGGCATATGGTCGATATTCCGAGGATTAAATTTTTCGCGCAAAACCGATATCGGGACAATTGGTCATTTGTGGATGGGCACGAGTCATACCCGGTTCATGGCCTCGAAGATGTTCTTGTGCTGGATATTGACCTCGAGTTGCAACTCCGCACCCTTGTCTTTCAGGTCTGCGCGCAGTTGTTGCAGATCGATGTCGAGGGGAATATCCACCTCGTAAATCATCATGTTTTTGCCTGGTTCGCTGCCACCCCTGAACACAGCCTCGAGTTGGGTGACATTGACATTGTGCCTGGCCAGCACGGAAGTGATCTGGGCCACCAGGCCCTTGCGGTCCGGCCCCCGCGTGGTGATCACAAAGGATTCACAGGCGCAGGCGGTCCACGTGAAGGGTGAAGGGTCCATCTCCCGGACATGGTAATGCATCTGCATGTCGCTCGTGCCGTCCTGCAACGCTCCGCACAACCTCCCTGGATCGGTGGCATCGGGTCCAGTGACGATGAAGATGCCCGAAAATTGGGACTGAAGAATGGTCTGGCTGACGTCCTCGATATTGAAGTCGTTTTCAAACAGGACCCGGGTGACCGCGGCGATGATGCCCGGCCGGTCCTTTCCCAAAACCGAAATGATAAACTTTTTCATCGGGTGACATCCCAGTGTCGTTGATATACGCGGCAATGACGCCGGTTGATATTGACAGGCGCAACCATAAAGTGTCTATATGGAGGAAATCCGGACACCTGTCAATCGGCATGTGACAGGATTGGTGAATCGATCATTGCTCTTAAAGTCTGACTGCCAACGGTCGATGTAAGCCTTACGTTGTTGAAAGTTTTTTATCGTTAACCGATTTTCCTTTCATGGGTTTCATGGCCACACTGATCACGACCCACAAAAACACCGATTTCGATGGCGTGGCTTCGGTAACGGCCGCGTTGCTGCTCTATCCAGACGCCTCGCCGCTGATCCCCAAACCCCTCAACCCCAATGTGAAGGCGTTTCTGTCGCTTCACAAGGACGTTTTCCCGTGGAGCGAGAAACCGGCGCCGTCGGTGGAGGACGCCAGCCGATTGGTTGTGGTCGATACGGCCGAATGGCACCGGATCCCCAACGCCAAGGCCCTTCAAAAAAAGAAGGACCTGGAGGTTCTGGTCTGGGATCACCATGCATCGAGCGAACCGATTCAATCCGATTGGCAATGCATCGAACCGGTGGGCGCCAACATCACCCTGATGATGCGTTATCTGAAGGAGAAGGGGATTGAATTGACACCGATCCAGGCCACGCTTTTCCTGGCCGGACTGTACGAAGATACCGGGCACCTCACATTTACAAACACCACGGCCGAAGATGCGCATGCTGTCGGTGATCTGCTGGCCAAGGGCGCAGACTTGAAAATCTTGAGCAAATTTCTTCGTCCGGCCTATGGCGAAAAACAGAAAGACATCCTTTTCGAGATGCTCCAATCGGCGCGGCGCCAGAAAATCAACGGCCACAGAATCAGCATCAGCAAGCTGCCCATCGAAGGCCATGTGAGCGGTCTGGCGCTGGTGGTGAACATGTACCGTGACATCATGAATGTGGATGCCGCCTTCGGCATTTTTTGCCTGCCGGACAACGAACGATGCATGGTGATCGGCCGCAGCGACGTGGAAAGCCTCAACATCGGCGACATCATGCGAAGCATGGGCGGCGGCGGGCACCCCGGGGCCGGATCGGCCATGTTGAAGCAAGTCAACCCGGATACCGTCATCGAAATGATTTCCAGCCTGGTGGAAGGCAACCAGCAGGCGTCGGTACAAATCAGCGATTTGATGTCCTTTCCGGTGGTCACCGTGGAACCCACCGCCACCATGGAAGAGGCCGCCAAAATTATGCGCTCCAAGGGGTGCACCGGGTTGCCGGTAACCGAAGGGGACCGTTTGGTGGGAATGATTTCACGCCGCGATTTTCAGAAGGTTCGGGGAGAAAACCGGATGAAGTCTCCGGTAAAGGCATACATGCGTTACCCGGTGGAAACCATTCACCCAGGCGTGAGCCCCTTGCAGGCCGCCCGAATCATGATCCGACAGGATATTGGCCGGCTGCCCATCGTGGAGGAGGGCCGCCTGATCGGCATCGTGACCCGATCGGATGTGATGTGCTATTTCTACGACCTGCTGCCCGATTGACGCAACGGACCCGTCCACAAATGGCCAATTGGCCCGATATCAGCGTTGCGCGAAAAATTTAATCCTCGGAATATCGACCATATGCCTGCGGATAAATTTTTCGCGCGCCTTGATCTCGACCCAATTTGCCTATTTCTGGACGGGCACTGCCTAAACCTAAACTTGCGTTTTTAACCAGTCCGCCAGCCGCCGCAACCCCTCCTCGGTGCGCACCTCGACCCGATACCCCAGATCCCGTTTGGCCGCCGAAATGTCGAACCAGTGGGCCGTGGCCAATTCGTTGGCCACGAAGCGGGTCATAGGCGGCTCGCTTTTGATCCGCAACAGGTGAAATAGGGCCTCGCACAGCGTGCCGGCGAAGCGGGCCAGTGCCGGGGAGATGCTTTTCCGGACGGGCGGCAGTCCGCCGGCGGCCAGAATGTGATCGACCATCTCCCACAATGGGATGGGGTCATCCTGACTGATGAAATAGATGCGGCCGGAGAGCTCCGGGCTTTCAGCCAATCGCCGCTCGGCCAGCAGATGCGCCCTGGCCGCGTTGTCGATGTAAATGGTATCGACCTTGTTGTTGCCGGAACCGACCCGCCTCAGCCTCGCGGCCCTTGCCAGAAGCCGGGGCGCGAGATGGTTGTCGCCGGGCCCCCAAATCAGGTGAGGCCGCAGAACAATGGCCGGCAAACCGTTCCGGGCCGCATCGAGCACGGCCTGCTCGGCCAATGCCTTTGTGCTGGGATAGTGGGCCTCGTAGCGGGTCGGATAGGGCACCGACTCGTCCACCCCTTCCATGTCCAGACCGTCGAAGACCACGCTGGGCGAACTGGTATAGATCAAGCGTTGGACCCCTTCCGCCCGGCATGCCGCGATGACGTTGAGGGTTCCTCGCACATTGGCACGGTAATAGGCCTCGTAGGGACCCCATACCCCGGGTTTGGCTGCTACATGAAAGACTGCCGCTGCATCCCGGCAGGCGTGCTGGACGGCCTCCGCATCTCCCAGATCGCCGCTCTGTTGGCAAACGCCCAGCCGATCCAATTGCGGATAGCGCTGCCGCGAGAAGCTGCGCACCCGGTCCCCCCGGGCGACGAGCATCCGCACGATGGCACCGCCCAGGAATCCGCCCCCGCCGGTAACCAAAACCGTCTGATTCGATTCCATATCAGCCCACTCAGCTCCATCAACCCAACTTGTTGCGCGCCCAATCCGCCAGCTTCTCACGGAAGATCTTGGAATTGTGACGGATATCCACCGGAAAGCCCGGGTGAAAAAGAAACGTGTCGATCTTTTCGGTCTGGGGATTGGCTGCGGCCAATTCCTGAAGCTCTTTTACCATCGCTTGCCGATCGGCATGCCGATGTCCGGACTCCAGTTCGATGCAGATGACCGCGCGGTGTCTCGGCGCCTGTCCCATGCCCACCAGTGCGCTTCGGAAAACGGCCGGGTGGTTGTTGAAAATCGCCTCGCAGGGAATGGTGAACAACGTCCCGTAAGGGGTGATCACGCGGTGTGCCTTGCGGCCGCAATACCAGATGCGACCCTTTTTATCCTTCCAGGCCAAGTCGCCCATGCGATGCCAGAAACGCTGGCCGTCCTCGATTTTGGAATGCTTGTCGTCCAACGGCCGATCGAAATAGCCTTGGGTGACGATATCGCCGTAAACCGCAATTTCACCGATTTCGCCGTCGGGCACCAATAGGTCGTCGGACCAGGATTCGATGGGCGTATCCGTAATTTTGATGATCTGCACCGCGAGGGATTGGATCGGCGGGCCGACGCACATGCCGAAACCCTGTTCGGTCAATCGGGCCGTTTCGCCGAGGATCTGCTTGCTGCCGAACGACGAAACCGGCATGGCCTCGGTGGCGCCGTATCCGGTGTGGATCTCGGCATCCTCCTCCAGCAGGTTCCTGAAACGGGCCAGGTTGTCAGGCGATACCGGCGCCCCGGAGGTGATGATGCGCTTCAGTGAAGGCAGCTTGATGTTGTTCTCCTGGCCGTGACGCCCCACTCGGTTGAGCAGGGCCGGAGAGGCGAACATATTGGTGACGCCATGGTTGAGCACCGCTTCGATGATCTTGTCGGGGTTCACGTGCGCCGGCCGGGTGGGATCCATGTCCGGAATGATGGCGGTCATGCCCAAGGCCGCGTCGAACAGGGAGAAAAGCGGAAAGGTCGGCAAGTCTATCTCGTCCGGGGAGATGCCGAACTGCGATTTGATCAGCCGGACCTGGGCATCGAAAATACCGTGGGTGTAGATGGCGCCCTTGGCCGCACCTGTGGATCCGGTGGTAAAGAGGATGGCGGCCGTTTCGTCCCGTCGGGTATCGGCGATGATGTAGGGATGCCAAGGCAACGGGCGGATATCCTTCAAAGTCAAACCACCCCAGAACCACCGGCGGCCAATGGTGACCACTTTTCGGAGGCCTTTAAAATATTTGGGTTGCAGGGTTCTGAGGGCATGGGCCGGTGGTATGCCGATAAGGGCCTCGGCCCGGCTCTCCTTCAGGCAGGCCAGCATGCGCTGCACCCCCATGCCGGGATCGACCATGACGAAGACGGCTCCCACCTTGAGCATGGCGTAAATGATGGCAAAGAGCTCCAGGCTCGGCCGTACCATGAGGATGGTGCGCGTGCCCCGCCGGATGCCGGCCGCCTCCAAGCCGTGGGCGAAGCAGTCCGACTCCCGGTCGAGTTGCCGGAAGGTGAGATGGCTGTAGGCCACCCGGCCGTTGTAATCGCGCGACGCCGGATAGACCACCGCCCGCCGGTAGGGCTGAATGCGGGCCATGGTTCTCAGGTGCAGGGCCACATTCACGGTTTGGGGATCTGTTTCAGGTCGCTGGAGGTCTGGTTTTTCCTTGATGTCGTCCATTTATCTGTTAGTCTAAAGTTCGTAGGGTGTGCTTTACGCTCGCCCTTGGGGGTTTTAAGGCAAAAACTTCTGCATTAGGCCGATGATTGTATCCGGCGCATCTTCGAGCAGGTAGTGACCCGCCTCTGTCAGCCAATGGGCTTCGGCGTGGGGCACCCGGCGTCGCCATTCGTCGAAGTAAGCTCGGTCGAACACAAAGTCGTGCGCCCCCCAGATGAGCAGCACCGGCCGTTGGGCCATGTGTTTGAGTCGGGCATCGACCCGCGCTACGATAAAACCGCTGGGATCGCGGGGGTTCAGGGGGATATCCTGGACGAATTTCAGCGTGGCCAGGCGGTTGTTCGGCGTGTCGTAAGGGGCCAGCAAGCCGGCCCGCACTTTGGGTTCGAGTCGACGGCGGGGGGCCATGTGGATCGCTGCGCGGGCGAACAGGTTCAGGTGCAGCACGGCCCGATTTATGATGGGATTGGGTGTGCGAAGCAGGCGCAGGCGTTGCGGGATCGTCTTGCCTTTGGGTGGGAAGAAGCCGGCCGTGTTCATGATGATCAGCCGGTCGATGCGCTCCAGGTGGTCTACGGCCCAGCCCAGGCCGATCATGCCGCCCCAGTCGTGGACCACGAGGGTGAGCTTTTGATCTGGGGCCAGCAGGGTCATCAACGCATCCAGATCCTCGATCCGGCTTTTCAGCCTGAAATCGTATTGGGTCTCGTCAGGCTTCTCGGATAGTCCGCAGCCCATGTGGTCAGGCACGATTACGCGGTAGTACTCGCGGAAGGCCGATACCAGACGCCGGAAGTAGAACGACCAGGTGGGATTGCCGTGCAGCATGAGCAAAGGCGCGCCTCGACCTTCGTCCAGGTAGTGGTAACGCAGCCCGTTGATGAGCATGAAATGGGATTCAAAAGGATAGAGATCCGCGAAATCGTTTCGATTCATCGAGAGTATCCTGCCGTTACCAATCCACTGCCAGCATGAGGCAATTCAACCCGCTGCCGATCCCTAAAAAACCCACCAGATCGCCTCGTTCGAAGAAATGGCGCTCGTCCGCGATGGCCGCTGTGATGGGCAGCGACACGGTGCCGATGTTGCCCAGAAAGCGAAAGGTGGTGAAATCCCTGGATTCGTCGATGCCGAAAGCCTCCAGGATCGTGCGCTGGTGCGCGGCGCCCACCTGGTGGCAAACCACTTTGTCCGGTTTGTCAGGCGGCAGGGAGAGTTCCCGCCGAAAGGCCTGAAAAGTCTCGATGCCAAGGGTGACGCCGTTTTGCAGCACACCAACTGAATCGGTCTTCATGACCAGCGGCCCGCCGCTGGGAAAACCGCCGGTGGGGCCCCAGGTACACAGGCGATGGTGCTGGGTGGCGCTGCGGGCTACGCCGCCCAGCAGGCGATGTCCTTCCGGCGCCAGGTCGGCGTCGCTCAGCACCACCGCCACGGCGCCCGATCCACCGGTAAGAGTGGCGATGGTGTCTTTGAATATGGTCATGTCGGGCGCCGCGAGCATGCGTCGGATCGTGCTTTCCACGATTTCACGGGCCGCTTCGCAGGAGACCACCAGGCCGGCCCGGATATGCCCCAGTTCTATGGCGTTGGCCACCTGCACCATGCCGTTGAGCACGCCCAGACAGGCATTGGAGACATCGTAAATCTGGGTGCCGGGTTCGACGCCCAACCCATCCGCAACCGCACAGGCCGTGGCCGGTTCCAGGTTTTCGCGGCAGACCCCGCCGTAGATGAGCATGCCCACCTGTTGGGGGGTGACCTGCGCCGCGGCCAATGCCTTCCGCCCGGCGATGATGGCCCCTTCGGAGAGTCGAAAGCCCACATCCCAGAAGCGTCGCTCCGCAATGCCGGTGAGCGCTTCGAGCTGTCCTGGCTGCAGATGCAGCTTTTTATACAGAGGCGCCAACCGGTGCTCCAAATCCTCGGAGGTCACCACATTGGGCGCCAGTTCATAGCCGAAACCGGCAATCCTGACCCTATTGTAAAACATGAATAAATACCGCTAACCTGATAAAATTGATATTCATACTGACGAGCGGAGATAAACTCCGCCCCTACACATTCAGGGTTATCTACTGCCAATCGTCGTCAACGGGTCCCCAAGTGCGCCTCGCAGATGCCCATGGAGACCTTGCCGCCTCACGGCAGTCCAGCAGAACCCCATCAGTCCTTCCTGTCCCCTACATCCTAAACAACATCACCCCAAAATCTTTCATCTTATATATGCAAATCCCATCCACATGCAACCAGCCGTCGGCCATGACGGCCGGTTCGTCCCCCTCCTCGACCCGGGTGATGACCGCGTCCACTTGTACCATCTTATTAGCGGGAATCACCTGGCCGCGGTACTGCCAATCGTGGGATCGCCCGCAAAGCGTTTCGAACCGATGGGTACCGGTGAGTTCTGGCCAGCGCTGCATCGCCGCAAACTTGACCAGCTGCAGAAACGATTCCACACCCAGAGAGCCGGGGCAGACTGGGTCCTGGTAAAAATGGGCTTTGAAAAACCATTCAGACGGATCGACCTTCTTGGACCCGCGCACAAACCCCAGACCATGCGGGCCGCCGTCGGGATTAAAGAGCTCGATGGCATCGATCATGAGGAGGCTCTTGGCGGGCAGGGCCAACCCCTTGGGACGGTAACGAACACTGCCGGGCACCTCGCCGGGCACGAGGGGAGGTTCATCGGGGAAAGGCCGCCGCCGGGCCGTCCCGATGACGGCGGCATCGGGTTTGAACACCGACTCGCGCAGTCCGACCTGCTGGGCCAGCGCCTGCGCGGTGAAAAAGCCGAAATAGGTGTTGCCCGTGTAAATTTTGCCGCGCTCACCCCATACCTCGAAGTCGAAGTGCTCGATGATCATGTCGGCTGCTTCGGAGACCTTGGTCATGCGCGTGCGCATGGTCAGGATCTGATCTTCGGGCAGGAGATTGGTATGCACGGTGCCTTGTCCGCCCAGATTGCGGAATTTCAAATCCTTTTGGCTCTTCAGGGCCGATCCGGCGTAGGCGGCCAGCCAGCCGCAAGGCTGCAGAGCGATTTCGAGCAGCACGCAAAAGGGCATGGCGCCGCTGCGGTCTGCCCCGAAATACCAGGCGTCGGCCGGCATGTCATACTGGGCTTCGACCCAGCCGTCGGCGCGCACCACCCAGGGTTCGGGCTCCACCGCGGTGACCCGGTCCATGAAGCAGTAAGGCGGGCCGGGCAGGCGGGCGATGCGCCGTTCGCTGTCGAAAATCCGGTACTTGTCGCCGAACGCCTCGGAGGGGCGGCCCACGGCGAAAGCCAGGATCTGGGCCCGGGTGTAGAGGGCGGGCTTGGGTACGGCCGGAACCCGTCCGGCGGTAGCGCCCTTTGCGCGCGCTTGCCAGAAACTCCGGATTTCTTGGGCCGTCACGCCGCTCATCTGCATGGACATATCCTTGAAAAAGACAATGTAGTGGCCGTCGGCATACATGTGGGCATCGGCGATCACATAGGGTTCCGGCTTGTACCCGATCTCCTTGATTTCCAGCTCGTAGTGCACGTGCCCGGTGCTTGGGGTCACCGGTCCGCGGCACTTGAGACGGCAGGGAATGCCGACGACCGGTTCGTAGCAGGCATCGATGCAGTCGGTGATCCAGCCCAGGCGCAGCAGCAGCACGCGCAGGGTGTGGGCGCAGCATTCGTACATCAGGGTACCGGGCATCACCTTGTCGTCCACGAAATGGCAGGTGAGAAACCAGTCGTCGGGGTGAATGTCGGCTTCGGCCCGGATGGTGCCCAGCCCCCAGCGGCCGCCTGTGGGATCCAGCGCCACGACCCGGTCGATCAGCCGCATCCTGCCGCCTGGCAGACGCAGGGCGGGCGGCAGGACGATCTCTTTGAATGTCTCGCCGAAACAGGTCTGGACGTGGCCGCTGCGCAGGGCCTCCACCTGCCGGTCATCGTAGGATTCTTGGCCCATGGGTACCAGCGAGGCGAGCGGCTCGCCGTCGACGCGGACTGCCGGACCGCGGTCCTCGTCGGTGAGAATGATCCCGCCGGAGTTGCGCACCTCCTCCTCCGTGAAAAACCCGGCGCATCCGTCGGTCATGGTGATCAGATGCTGGTCGCCGATGTGGCCCTCGTATCGGAAGAAGAAGAGGTAGGTGGGCCCCTGTTTGACGAACCGGTCGATGTGAATGTCGTAGCGAATGGTTTCCCCGGGCTGCGGCAGGCCCCGGTGAAATCGGATTTTTGCGTCGAGCAGACGGTAACTGCGTTCCCCTTTGACCTGATGATCGATGCCCAGGTAGCTGCACAAGAAGAGGTCGGCCTGGCCGGCTTCCACCGAGATGCATACCGGCGCCCGGCCGCCGTCCAGGTACCAGGCACCGGGAAGCACGTCGTGCTCGGTGACCACGCGGCCCGATCCGAGGCTGCATTTCTTCCCTTCGACCGATACAATGCGATCCACCAGCATCAGCGGTTCGTCGGGCAGCCGCACGCGCACCTTGTAGGTGTCCACCACCTCGAACTCCGGCCCCAGGACCGCACCCACCGAGCCAATGGCAAATGCCATGCACTGGTCCCGATCAAAGGCGGCGGGCGAGGCTGCCGGCACTGGCGCAGCCTCTGGGGACGCTGGAGGATGCGCCAGAGGCGCCGAGGCAGAGGCGTCCTCCTGAAGGCCGGCAAGAGCCTGTATGAGCGTGTTCTGCATCTCGAAGGCCTTGCCGAATTCGCGGGTCATCTCCTGAGAGAGATCGAGATACTCCTGGTGGGCGCGGGCCATGGCAGCCACGTTGGCGTTGAGTTCGGCGAGCATGCCGGACAATTCCTGAGCCTGGGCGTTGTTTGACAATGGAATGGAAGCGCTCGAAGCTGCGCCGGCCGCCCCGTCCGGCTTGAAAACTCCAGGCCTGGGCGTTGTCCGATCGGCCACGTGAACCGATGCCGCGGCGGCTTGGGGTTCATGGGCGCCGGTCGCCCGCGGCAGCGGCGGAAGGGTGATGGGCGGTCCACCCACCGTCACCCGTATGGCGGTGTCGCTCGACTTTTTACCGGCCTTGAAATAATCTTCCGGGTAGCCATAGAGGGCATCCAGATCGACCGGAACACCGGCTGCCGCCAGGGTGCCGAGACATTTGAGCAGGTTCAGGCATTCGTCCTCGCCGCGCACATGAGCGGCCACGGCCAGATGGGGGCGGTCGCCGAGGATCTGCCTGATCATACGGGTGCAGGAGGATTGAGGGCCGGCTTCCACGAAGATGCGCACCCCCTCGGCGTAGGCCTGTTCGATGGTACGGGGATAATCAAAGCCGTGAAGGGCCTGGGCCAGGATGGCGTCGGCGGCCGCATCGGGTGTGACCGTATAGGCTTGGGCGCGCGCGCAACTGTAAAATCGCACTCCATCCACCGGTTTTGCTTCTGGGAAATGATGCAGGGCCCGGTAGGCGTCGGCCACGGGCCGGGCCGCATCGCAATGGACGGTTACCACGCCGTCCAGGTAGACCGCCTCGCATTTGAGGGTTGCAACGACTTTTTGGATCTGACCGGCCAGGCCGCCGACCACGCACTCGTTGGGCGTATTGATGATCAGGCGGCGCACATGGGGTGTGTCGGCGATGGCGTGGTCCACCTGATCGACCGGCCGGTTGACCACCGCTACGCGCCAGTCCACCGGTTGATTTGCTGGAAGCCGCCAGGCTCGCTGCAGGGCGCGGCAGGGGCCGGAGAGTTCGGTTTTAAAAAGGTCCGAGGCGGCCAGTCGTTCAAGCATTTGCCCGTGATCGGGCCAGGCGCCCAGGCCGAAGAGCGCGGCGGACTCTCCCAGGCTGTAGCCGATGGCGGCATCGGGCCGGGGAAGAAATTTTTTCAACAAACGAGCCATCTGAACCCCGAAGATCACCTGGCCGAAGATCATGTTCAAGGGATCGGACGCGATGGCCCGGTAGTTTTCCTTCTGCCATCCATCGGGCCAATCGATGCGCCGGGGATCATAGAGATGGGGCAGCATCTGGTCATGCAGCCGGTCCGTCCCGGCGTCCATGGCCTGCAGCACCTCCGGCCAGTGGGCCCCCAGGGGCCGGCCCATGCCCACCTCGTGGTTGCCCGAGCCGGGAAAGACGAAGGCCAACTGCCCGCCGACGCGCCGCTCTTCCGGAAAGTGACAGAGACCGCCGTGCGCGCCCATCTGGTGCTGGGCGCCTGAACGCATGGCGGAGCGTGCCTCCTGGATCGAGTCGAGGAGGTCGTCCGGAGAGGAGGCCACCATGGCGACGGCGCGTCCGGATTTCGGCGCGGCCGGTTGTTGGCAATGCCACTGGTAGGCCAAGGTTTCCATGATTGCGTCCGCGGGTTGGCTTTCCGTTCGCCCCAGGCCGTCCACGCGGTCATGCAGAAGATCCAGCCGCTGCAGCACATCCGCCGCATCCATGCCCCTGACCACGAAGAGGCCATAGGGCAGGGCGCCCATGGGCCGCTGGACCCGAGTCGACAGGACCTTGGCGGACCCAACCGCCGCCTCGGCTTCGCCCAGGACGACCTGCATGCAGTTGCCGTCCGCGGTCATGCTCGCGACACAGGCATGCCGGGGGCCATCCTTGCGGTTGCGGGTCCAGAAAACCGTCTGCCGTGGAAAGTGAAAGGGGCCGTCTCGCCAGAGGTCGCTGCGGGGCACCTGGAAATGGGGCATGGCCGGCAGTAGACAATGATGCATGGAGAGAGCGGCTTTGACCAAAGAGCCCAAACCGGCCACGGCCCCGGTGTGGCCCACGATGGCTTGGAGGGCGCCCACCGCGATGGCGCGGCCTTTTTCCTTGAGACGGCCGGTAAAAAAACGATGAAGCGCGTCGGCTTCAAGGTCATCTTCTTCGGGGATGGCGCTGCCATGGGTTTCCACCAGGCCGATTTGGGGGGCTGAAACCCCGGCTTCGGAGACCGCCTGGGACAGCGAACGGTCGTAGGCGGCGGTCCGACCGTCGGCCGTATCGCCTTCTCCGGCATGCGCGCCGGCTATGCCCTTGATCACGGCGTAGATACGGTCGCCGTCGGCCTTGGCGTCTGCCAGGCGTTTGAGCACCAGGGCCGCGGCCCCTTCTCCCGGCAGGGTGCCGTCGGCATTCCGGTCAAAAGGATCAATCCGGTCGCTGGCACTGAACGATTGGGGAGAGAATCGTGTCAAAAGATTGCGTTCGTCGCAGTTCAGGTCCACGGCGCCCACCAGCATGGCGTCCGTTTGGCCGGATTGCAGCAGGCGCACGGCCATCTCAACGGCGCGCAGGCCCGAAGCCTCCTCGGCGGAGACGACGAACGAAGGCCCGCCGAAGCGGAATTCCCGTGCGATGCGGCTGGCCACGATGCCGCCCAATGCGCCCAGCGTGCGGGTCGGCGTCAAGGGCGGTCCGCACGTGTCCCTGCCCTCGATCAGCCATTCCTCGAGCAGGCGATCGTCGATCCGCAATCCTAATTCTTCCCGCCATCGGCGCACCCACTCGGGCAGAACCCAGCGCAGGTGGAAATTGGTGGCCTCGTAATCGAATCCGATGCCGATGATCGCGCCCATGCGGACGCGCGGCTGGCGCAGGGGCAGGCCGGCGTCTCCCATGGCCCCGGCCGCGACCTTGAGCATCAGCAATTGTTGGGGAAGAATGTCGGGGATTTCGCCAGGCGGAATCTGTAATTCCCCCAATTCCACGCTGACTTCAGTGATAAAACCGCCGGCCGACAGTGGTTTTCCGTTGAGTTCGGACAAAGCCTCCGGGATGCGCCAGCGCGTTTCAGGCGGGGGGATCAGCGCCTGTCTGCCATTAAAAACAGCATGTTGGAATGCCGTCCGCGAGGCGAGGGGACCGAGAGCGACCTCCATGCCCACGATGGCGATGTCGCATGGCGCAGGGGCCACACCCGACACCTCGATGTCGTGGTGACTGGATTTAGCTGCAGAACTGGCTTTCGGACCAGGGGAAGATTTGACGGCTCTTTTGGCATCCCACTTTTCGAAGAGAACGTGCCCGTTGATGCCACCGAAACCAAAGGCGCTTACCGCCGCCCGGGCTGGTCTGCCTCCAGGGTTCTGCGGCCAGTCGGCCGGTTCGGTTTGAACGTGGAACGGCGCACCGATCAAGGGGCTGTCTCCACCCGGTTTTTCGAATTTCAGGGAGGGGGGCAGGGTGCCGTGATAGAGTGCCAGCAAGGTCTTGATCATGCCGGCCGCACCGGCCCCGGTAAGCAGATGGCCGATCATGGATTTCACAGATCCGATACCGCAAGTACCGTGATCGTTCGGCGCTTCCCGCCATAGCTCGCGCAGGCTCTTGAGCTCCGTGGCATCTCCCACCGGAGTGCCTGCCCCGTGGCATTCGATGTAATCCACCTCCCAGGGCTGCCAGCCTGCGGCCGCATAGGCGCTGCGCATGGCCCGCAACTGGCCCTCGGAATCCGGCGCCAGCAGATTGCCGCGCATGTCGTTGGACAGCCCGATGCCATGGATCACCCCATAAACCGTATCGCCGTCACGCAGGGCGTCGTCCAGCCGTTTCAACACCAGGATGCCGGCCCCTTCGCCTACCAGCAAACCGTCGGCCGTGGCATCGAAAGGCGCGCAGCGGCCGTAACGCGACAAGGCCCGCAGCTGGCTGAAGCCGATCTGTGTATACACCGTGTCGGCCCCTGAAACGCCGCCGGAGATCATGGCATCGGCCCGAAACGCCTGTAACTCGTCGCAGGCCAGTTTGACGGCATAAATCGATGAGGCGCAGGCCGCATCTAGGGTAAATGTCCCGCCTCCAAAACCAAAGACACGGGCGACCAGGGCCGCCGGTGCGCTGACGATGCGTGATCTTCTTCCATCATCCTGACGAACGCCGGGATCCAGCACTTTCAATCGGTACTGGATGCAGGCATCCGCCGCCATGGTGCCGCTATGATGTTTCAGGGGATAGTCAATTTCAGGTGCCACCGAACTCAACAATCGATCGCCATAAAGCCGTCCGGTCATTGCTGATGAAGCTGTCGTGGGCAAAGCGATGGCCGCGAGGATAGTGCCGATCCGCTGTTTGTCGATTGCATTCAGGCCGCACTGGCGGACGGCATCGTCTACCGCATGCAATACCCATTGATGCAGTGGTTCTATCTCGGCATATGGGCATCCGTCCTTAAAAAAACGGTCCGCGTCAAAGCTGAAATCCTGGATCAGACAGGCACTCCGGGAATAGGCCTGGTCCGCAACAGGGGCGTCGCCAAGTGTCCAATACGCAGCCACCGGCCAACGACTGGACGGAATATCGACCGTTGCGTCCACCTTATTGACGATATTGTCCCAAAACATGGAAAGGCCGGTCGCCTTGGGAAATACGCCCGACATGGCCACAACGGCAATCAAGGGTTTAGCGTTCATAAATCAACCATATTACATTGATTTGATTAAAAAATATGACATATAACCGACGTTCCTTCTTTTGGCAAGCCCAAACGCATGATTGCTTGAAAAAGCCATGCATCATCTTGCTGGCTTTGAGCTATACTCCACGACAGTATAGTTGAACCGCTGAGATTCCTTTCAACCACCATCCCGTCGAACGCATTGATCCGGGTATTTTCGACAAATTCAGGATGAAGGCGTTCGCCACCGCGACGCCTATGCCTCTTCTGAGGAAGCTTCAGGCTTGTGGGTCGTTTCCTCGGATGAAATGTTTCACCGCGAAGCGGGGTAAGCCGCTTTTAAGATGTCATGAATTATTTCTTTGGCGGTACCTGCAAATTAATTTTTGCATACAAGGGGCTTATTGATGCCATTAGCGCCAAATAATCATCCAATAATCAAAAAAAATCACCGTGGGTCTCCATCTAATTATAGTCTTATGTCATATAGTTATATCTTTTGACAAAATCGCCTAATAATTTTTAACAGTTTGATATATTTGATTATAAAAACATGAAAAATCGATCATTTTGTCGAAACTACGTAATTTAGTACCACAATATATACCGAATTTTTTAGTATTGACCTCGAAATTTTTTATTGCCAAATAGACCGCGCAATAGGGTGCGTCTGGAAAGCGCAAGAAAATCACTGCGAGAAAGAGAATAAACCAGAAAAGGAGGATGAATGAAAAGAGCGACTATGATCTTTGCAACGATGCTGACGATGGCTTTGGTGATGTCATGGGCTGTTCCGGCCATTTCCGAGGAGATGGGAATCGTGAACATTAATACCGCTAATGTCGAAAAACTGATGACCCTGGAGGGCATTGGTGAAGCTTACGCGCAGCGCATCGTCGAATTCCGGGATAAAAACGGCCCCTTTAAAAATCCCCAAGACCTGACGAAGATCAAAGGTATCGGAGAGCGGATACTCGAACTCAACAAAGGCAGGATCGTCGTAAAAGATACCTAACCGAAAGATCAAGTATGCGGCCCCGGAAACCCGTTCGGCGGGTTTCCGGTTATGCATTTTAAGCAAGAGAACTATTTATTAGCCCGCCTCGTCGTTCTGCAGTTTTCCCCAGTGAATCCTGTGTTAGCAACAAATAGATTTTTCCGGAGTCATAGCAAATAAACTGTCCGCTTTTGCGTGGGTGTATCCGTGAAGGGTGTAGCCCGGAACGAATACCCCCCACGGGCGCCGGCGGCGGACTTTACGCAGCTGCCCTTATTTTCAATTGCACCGCAACGCCCTTTGAATCATAGCGGGCAAGACACCGTGGACCATGAAAGACAGCCAGACTGTCGGCTGGATATCGATGAACCCGAACCTTGACCTTCACATAGTGAAACCGTTGATCAGCCTTTGGGATCTGCAGTTTTTTCCTTTCAAAACTCAAGCAATTATCATTGCCAACGAGCCAATCATGATGCTCGCACAAGATATCGGAAAGATTTGTCCCTAAAAAAGGCACAAGGGCAGATCTTTTCTATCTGGCGGGCCGCATGAACTCAGCATTGTAGGCTGGCAGATAGACCTCTTGGATATAGCGGTTAGCCGCTTCCATCTCGGTAATCCCGGCCAAAGATAGCTCCTTGACCAGTCGGTCCTGATGCGTCTCAAAAACCCGCTCACTACGGCCCAGGGCCTGCGGTAAATAAGTCGGGATCATCTCAATGCCCAGCTGGTGCATTGCCGGACTAAACTGGGTCAACTCGCGCTTGTCAACTTTGCCGCCTTCTTGCGGCGTATACCAGTAGTGACTGCCTCGGTCGGTGTAAAACGAACAAAACAAACCATGTTCGCACAGTTGATGTCCAGGCCCTTGAGCAAGTAAGGGTAAATCCGGTGTCCGGGGTGCGGCTTGCTGGTCCTGGGCTTGGGGTAGATCGCCTCAAGACCCATCAGCCTC
>Ga0068712_1000234_pt1 | contig 112429 bp, 99 predicted proteins | sample MTBAKSrepl1MetaG_FD_62987 | JGI IMG/M metagenome (GOLD analysis project Ga0068712, IMG submission 62987) | Enrichment culture microbial communities from Arthur Kill intertidal strait, New Jersey, USA, that are MTBE-degrading - MTBE-AKS1... | ecosystem: Environmental > Aquatic > Marine >... | reverse complement strand
GTTTACCAGCCCTTTCCGGACAAGGCCTACGAGTCCATCCTCTATTTGCAGAGGGATGTCCTTTTCGGCCGGCTGATCAGAAACATTCACCACTGGAGTGCGAACGCCCTCATCCTTGCGGGCTTTCTGCACCTTTTGCGTGTGTTCTTTACAGGTGCCTTTCACGCGCCGCGCCAGTTCAACTGGGTCATCGGAGTAGCTCTATTTCTCGGCATTCTTCTCTCCAACTTCACGGGGTACCTGTTGCCCTGGGACCAGCTTGCTTTCTGGGCGATCACCATCTGCACCGGCATGCTGGAATACATTCCCGGAATCGGGCTCCGGCTCCAAGCACTGATTCAGGGCGGGACTGAGGTCGGACCAGGCACCCTGTCCAACTTTTACGCCATCCACACGGCCATCCTTCCAGCGTCCCTCCTGATCCTCATGCCCTTTCACTTCTGGCGCATCCGCAAGGTTGGAGGATTGGTCATCCCGAGACCCCCAGGGCAAGGCTCAGGAGGACAAGGCCGAACGGTTCCGGCTATACCCAATCTGCTCCTGCGGGAGGTGGTGGTGGCCCTGGTGCTCCTGGCTTTGATGCTGGTTTTTTCTATGCTCTTCAACGCCCCGCTGGGAAGCGAGGCCAATCCCGGTCTCAGCCCGAATCCGACCAAAGCCCCCTGGTACTTCATGGGGATCCAGGAGATGCTCCTGCATTTTCACCCGACCTTTGCGCTCTTCATCATCCCGGTTCTCATGCTCATTGCGCTGTTTGCGCTTCCCTACATCGATTACGAGCTGAACACGGCAGGCGTGTGGTTTGCTTCAATAAAGGGACGACGCATGGCATTGATTGCCGGCCTGGCTGCCCTGATAGGGACACCCCTTGCCATTCTGGCCGACGAGTACCTGATCGAGGTCGCAGCGCGCCTGCCGGCCATCCCCGGGTGGATCACGAACGGGTTGGTTCCTATTGCGCTGATCTTGGCTGCGATAACGTCCTTTTACGTTTTCATGCAGCGGAAATATACGGCCAGCAACACCGAGGCAGTCCAAATGGTGTTTGTGCTCCTCCTGGCGGCTTTCCTTGTCTTGACGGTCACCGGGATATGGTTCAGGGGAGAAGGCATGAAGCTCATGTGGCCGTGGGCCATAGGCACACCGGGGTAATGGGGGAAAAATTCGAAATCCGAAGCACCCGCCTATGCGCGGCCGCTTCGGCGGGGCAGGAAAAATCGGAAGTGTTGATCGCAAGTCTGGGGTAGGATGTCGCAGCGTTCACCCCCTTAGACAGGCTCAGGACAGGCTTCGATACCTCAGGGCGAACGATCAGAGGTGATCTTGAGGCGGTATGTTTCCGTTCGTGGTGAGGTATCGAACCACGAACGGACGTGATGTTTTCGGCTGATCTTTCGCAGGGCTGCGATAAGGAAGGTTTATGACTAGAGAAAGAAAGAATGATCCTCCAGTTGCGGATTCTTCGCGACGGAGTTTCTTGAACAAGCTTTGGATCGTTCTGGGCGGGCTTGCTTTCGTAGAGGTGGCTGCTCTGGTCCTGGGATTCTTCCAGCCCCGAAAGAGAGGGGAAAAAGAAGGCGACGCTGTGGGGATGGTGGAGGCGGGATCGGTGGACAAGTTCCCGCTGAACTCCGTGACGGCTTTCGTAAGAGGCAGGTTTTACCTGGCCCGGCTGGAGGATGGGGGATTTCTAGCCCTGTCGCGTAAGTGTACGCACCTGGGGTGCACGGTGCCATGGGTATCAAAGGAGATGAAGTTCGTGTGCCCCTGCCATTCGTCGGTCTACGACATCCGGGGCGAGGTGGTGAGCGCGCCCGCTCCCCGGCCGCTTGATCTCCATCACGTGTTTATCGAGAACAACATCGTGAAGGTGGACACAAGCAGAGTCATCAAACGTAGCGACTTTCGTGCAGAGCAGGTGGTCTATGCATAGAAAATATGAGGACACGGATGAACACGGATCAACGCAGATCGTGTGTGTATTTTAAACCAAAAGAAATATCCGTGTTTATCGGCGTTCATCTGTGTCCCATTGGCTGTTAATGGAAATGAGAAGCTGGAAAATCGCAGGATTCCTCGCAACCCTCGTGATCGTTCTCTCGATCCCGATCTACTATCTCCGGATCGAGAGGGAAGACCTAACGGGAGAGGGGAGGGAAGAGAAGCGTCCCGCCACGTTTGCCGGCACTCTGAAGTGCAAGGAGTGTCACCAGAAGGAATATGACAAGTGGTTCAACTCCAACCATGACCACGCCATGGAAGCGGCCGATGAAAAAACGGTTCTCGGCGATTTCAACAACGCCGTTTTTCAGGCCCATGGGGTCACATCCCGTTTCTACAAGAAGGACGGGAATTTCTTCGTCCACACTCAAGGGCCGGAAGGCAAGATGGGCGACTTCGAAGTTTCCTACACCTTCGGCTGGTTCCCGCTCCAGCAGTATCTTATCCCCTTTCCCGGCGGCCGCCTGCAATGCCTTCCCATCGCCTGGGATGTGAGAGAGAAGCGATGGTACCACCTGTATCCACAGGAGCCCGTGGAGCCGAAGGACTGGCTTTACTGGACCAATGCCGGACAGAACTGGAACGGCATGTGCGCGGAATGTCACTCCACGAACCTGAAAAAAAACTATGACGTTCAGACCGGCACGTACAAGACCACGTGGTCGGACATCGATGTGGGCTGTGAAGCCTGTCACGGACCGGGTTCGCGCCACGTGCAGTGGGCCGAGATGCCGGACATGGCCAGACCTAAGGTGGAGAACCATGACCTTGTTGTCAAAACATCCGGGATCGGTTCACGGAAGCTGGTGGAACTCTGTGCCCCGTGCCACTCGCGTCGCGCCAGCCTGGGCGATTACACCCATGCAGAAGCGGATCTGCTGGACAGCATGCTCCCCAGCCTGCTCACCGAAGAGCTCTATTTTCCTGACGGCCAGATCCTGGAGGAGGTCTATGTTTACGGCTCCTTCACCCAGAGCAAGATGTACCACCGGGATGTGCGGTGCAGCGATTGCCACGATGTCCACGGCCTCAAGGTGATCAAGGAAGGAAATGCGCTCTGCCTCCAGTGTCACCGCGCCTCTGAATATGATTCCAGGGAACACCACTTTCACAAGCAGAAAGGGGAGAAGGGGGATCCCGTCAAGTCGGCCGACGGCAGGGTGCTCTTCGAGGTGGGCACCGGCGCCGAGTGCGTCCAGTGCCACATGCCGGGGCGCACCTACATGGGGATTCATTACCGCCTGGATCACAGCCTTCGCATCCCGAGGCCCGATTTGAGCGCAAAGATGAGCACGCCCAATGCCTGCAACCGCTGCCACGTCGACAAACCCATTCAGTGGTCCGTGGACGCCATGAACAAGTGGTACGGCCCGGGCACCAGGCCGCACTACGGCACCGTGATCGAAGAGGGGCGCAAGCGGCACCCGGGGGCGAAGGGAGATCTCATCCGCCTGGCCGCGGACCCCCTGTATCCCGTCATTGTCCGGTCCACGGCCCTGTTCTTGCTCACAGCCTATCCCGGGGAGGACACCACTCGAGCCTTTGAGCTGGCCCTGATGGACGATGAAGCCCTGATCCGTCGAACCGCGGTGCAGAGCATCTCTCTATCCGGCGCAAGAAGACAGACCGAGCTCATTGCACCGCTTCTTTACGACCCTGTTGCAGCCGCGCGCATGGAAGCGGCGAGCGCGCTCGCGGGCGAGCCCTCCAAAAGTTTGAGCCCTGATCAGTGGAAGGTGTTTCAGAAGGCTTTGCAGGAATACATCGGGTCCATGGAATACTCCGGCGACTTCGCTTTCGGTCGCTATAACCTGGCCAATCTCTACACCGCGCTCAACCGCCCTGAGGAGGCAGTCCGGAACTACGAGGCAGCCCTGAAAATCGACGATCTTTTTTACCCGGCCAAGGTCAACCTGGCCATGCTGTACAATACACAGGGTCGGAACGACGAGGCCGAGAAACTGCTGAAGGAGGTGCTAAAGGCCTACCCACAGATGTATGATGTGGCCTATTCCCTGGGGTTGCTTCTTGCAGAGAAAAGGCAGTATGAAGAGGCGGCGGTGTATCTTCGAAGGGCCGCGAAAGGAATGCCCGAGCGCGCTCGCATTCATTACAACCTCGGGTTGCTGCTCCAGGTTTTGCAGAAGGAGGCGGAGGCCGAGCTGGCGCTCCGGGAAGCGCTCAAATTGGAGCCGGATACCCTGGACTTCATGTACGCTCTTGCTGATTTCTATGTGAAGAGGGGAAACCCTACCCAGGCAAGGGCCCTCGCGGAACAAATGGTTTCCAAACACCCGGACCAGCGAATCGGGCATGAATTATTGCGGTATCTTGAGAGGCTTACAAAGCCTTAAAGCCGCAATAGAGGCTGTCCGGTAACCCCTCAACCAATCAGGCGGAAAGGTCATTGCGAGGGAGTGTAACGACCGAAGCAATCTCCTAGACACCTGCCATCCGGGAGATTGCCACGCTCCCCCGGATCGAGTCCGGGGGAGCTCGCAATGACGGCACGGGGCGAAGAAGAGGAAAGGGTTTTTCGCTTGGCGGACAGCCTCTCGATTTTCCTTATAATAAGGAGGGAGGTCGGAAGATCCAGAAGGCTTAGGGGGCTATGACAGCCAAGAACTTCATAGGAGTTGAACAAAACTGAAGCCAAACAGCAAAAAACCTGAAAAACCTCAAAAGCCAAAAGTCAATCCCCCGGCCATCGCGGGTTTTCTCCTTCCCTTTTTCGCGGCAGCCCTGGTCTCCGCGTGTGTTCTGTACGGCGGAGGAAACGTGGCTTCCCTGTTTTACAAGGCGGTTTTCTTTGTCTTCACCCCGCTCATTCTTGCTGCAGGGCTCTATGCGAGCCTTCGCGCCATCCCTCTCATTCCAGAGAGGGGGGATAAGGACTATGCCTATTCCGGCCTGGTCCTCAATCTCTTCTTTATCCTGCTCTACCTCTCTTCTTTGATCTACGCCCTCATCCGGTTCAGCGCTTGAGACTTCCCACTCGGAAAACAAAGAGATTGCCACGGCGCTTCGCGCCTCGCAATGAAATCTGCCCTGGCAGATTTCATTTCCCTTGACAAATCGGCCCCAGAGGCAGTAAAGTGTCACAAAGTGCAGTGAAGTGGCATAAAGTGCCAAGAGAGATCATGTTTAGAGGCCGATCAAAACATACATTGGACGAAAAAGGGCGACTTGCCATCCCGACGCGCTTCAGGGAAACGCTCAAGGCGAGGGGAGACAGTTGTCTTGTCCTGACAAACCATTTCAACTGCTTGTGGGCCTTTGCCCGCGACGACTGGAAGATCATCGAAGAGGAAGCGGCCAAGCTGCCCAAAATGGATGCCAAGGTCCACACCTATCTTCGATACTTCATCTCAGGGGCCCAGGAGTGCTTTGTTAAACAGGGAAGAATCACGATCCCGCCTGATCTGCGCGAGATATGCAGCCTCAAGAAAGAGGTTGTTCTGGTAGGGGGCCTGAAGCTCTTTGAGATTTGGGACAGAGAAAAGTGGGAACAGGAATTTGAGAAAGCCAAGAACGATTTTCCAGAGGTCAGCCAGACTCTTTCCGGGCTCGGCTTCTGAGGCCGGCGGCATTGCCTTACCCTCACCGGCCTGTGATGGTGAACGAGGTGGTGGAGCGCCTGGTGACATTCCCGGACGGCGCCTACGTGGACGGCACAGTCGGAACCGGAGGACACAGTGAAGCCATCTGCAGGCGGATTTCGTCGAAGGCTTTGCTCATCGGCCTGGACCGGGATGAAGAAGCCATCCGGATTTCGAGAACCAGGCTCTCCTCCCTGGGAAAAAGAGTCCACCTGCTCAAGGCGAGCTATGTCCAGATCGATCACGTGATCGAAAGCCTGGGCGTCGAAAAGGTGAACGGTGTTCTCCTGGATTTAGGGATGTCCACCTACCAGCTTGAAGGGTCCGGGAGGGGCTTCAGCTTCAGCCGTGATGAACCCCTTGACATGCGGATGGATCCGGATGAGGGGACCACGGCCCGGGAGCTGGTCAACAGCCTTCCGGCCAAAGAGATCGAGAGCATCCTGAGGTCTTATGGTGAAGAGAGGCGGGCCAGGGCCATTTCCAGGGCAATCGAAAGAGAGCGCAGAAGAGCACCTATCGTTTCTTCCCTCCAACTGGCGAACTTGGTGGAGTCGGTGGTCCCGAGATCAGGAGGGCGGCACCCCGCGACCCGAACATTCCAGGCCCTGAGAATCGCCGTTAACAAAGAACTTGATCACCTCTACGCATTTTTGGAAAAGATTCCCCCTCTCCTTGTCGAGGGGGGGCGTCTCGTCGTCCTGTCTTATCATTCTCTCGAAGACAGGGCGGTCAAGCGTGCGATGACTGACTGGGAGCGCGGCTGCACGTGCCCGCGAGAGTTTCCGGAATGCCGGTGCGGGAAGGTTCCCCTGTTCAGGAGAGTCCACAAGAAGGGAATCAGGCCCGGGCCGGCGGAAAAGGAAGACAACCCCCGGGCCCGAAGCGCCATTCTCAGAACGGCAGAAAGGATCTGAAGCCATGATCAGAGTGATCAGAGTGTCGGAAATCGAAAAGAAGAGGAATTCAGGGACGGGCATCCGGGTGCGGAACACGAAAATCAGGAAGGGACGCTTTCAATTCACTCCCCGACAGATCCTGCTTGTGTCGCTCATGCTCTTCATCTTCATGGGAAGCGGCATCGGGTATGTCTGGTCCAATTTCGAAGGCACCCAGATCGGGTATGATTTGAGCCGTCTTAAACACGATGAGTTGCGTCTCAAAGACCTGAACAAGAAACTGAGACTGGAACTGGCTACCTTGAAGTCACCTCAATACCTCGAGGAGGCGGCACGCTCCTTTGGGCTCAAGGCCCCGTCTCCTGCACAGATCGTCATTTTGCCATGAAGGTCACGGAAAAGAAATGGATCCGATTCAGAATCTACCTGGTCGCGGCTTTCTTCATCGGCGGTTTCGGGGTCATTCTTGCCAGGGCTTATCAGCTCCAGGTCCTGCAAAAAGACAAGCTGACCTCCATAGCCGAGTCAGGCTACAGGGGGGTCGTAAAGCTTCCGCCCAAACGGGGAACGATCTATGACAGGGAAGGGCACGAGCTGGCTGTGACCGTTGAGGTGGAATCCATCTATGCCCATCCGGGTCAGGTGCAAAACAAAATCCCGGCGGCCAGAGAGCTGGCCCGTGCTTTGGGGACCAAGGAACGGGCCGTCGTGGACATTCTGAAAAGTGAACGCCCTTTTGTCTGGCTGGAACGGAAAACGACCCCTGACAGGGTAAGGAAAACCAGGGCACTGAACATCGAGGGCGTGGGGTTTACCACCGAGGCGCGCAGGTATTACCCGGGCAAGGAAATTGCCGGCCACGTCCTGGGGTTTGCCGGAGAGGACAACCAGGGCCTGGAGGGCCTGGAAAAGAAGTACGATTCTCTTCTCAGGGGTCCGGAGTACACCCTCGTCCAGATGCAGGACGCCCTGGGAAGGCCATTTTCCATCAGCAGGCCGGACCCTGAGGACCAGGAGATCAGAGACCTGGTGCTCACCATCGACAAGGACATCCAGTATGCGGCCGAACAGGCGCTCAGAAAGGCCGTGGAAGGAACAAGGGCCAAGAGCGGCCATTGCATCATTGTCGACCCGGAGACGGGAGAAGTGCTTGCCATGGCCGTCGTTCCTCTGTTCAATCCCAATGTTTTCCGGGACCACCAGCCTTTCCAATGGCGAAACCGCGCCGTGACGGACACCTACGAACCGGGTTCCACGATCAAGGCTTATCTCGTGGCCGCGGCCCTGGACTCGGGGCTCGTTTCCCCTGAGACCAAGTTCTTTTGTGAGAACGGGGAATATAAGGTGGGAAACAACACCATTCACGACCATGACCGCAAGGGTCACGGTTTCCTGACCGTGAGTGAGATCGTCTCGTTGTCGAGCAATATCGGAGCCGTGAAAATCGGCGAGAGAATCGGGTACAAGCGTTTTACCGATTACCTGAAGCGCTTCGGCTTCACTGAAAAAACAGGGATCGACCTCCCCGGTGAAAGGGAGGGTTTTGTCAGACCGGTCAAGGAAGCCAAGGAGATCGACAAGGTCACCACCTATTTCGGCCAGGGGTTGGCGGCGAGTTCTCTCCACCTGGTGATGGCCATGGCGGCGATTGCCAACGGGGGCAAGCTCATGAGGCCTTACGTGGTGAAGGAGGTGAAAGACCTCCAAGGGAGGGTGATCGAGAAAACAGAACCCCGCCTTGTCAGAAAGGTTCTCTCTCCGGAGGCCGCGGCTGTTACGGCCCGTATTCTGGAAGGCGTGGTGGACGAAAAGGGAACCGGTTCTCTTGCGGCCATCAGCGGATACCGGATTGCCGGAAAAACTGGGACCTCCCAAAAGGTCGATCCAAGAACGAGGAGATACTCCAACAAGAACTATGTGACGCTCTTCGTCGGTTTTGCGCCTGCGGACAAGCCGAGGATGGTCATGCTGGTGGCGGTGGATGAGCCGGAGACCAAGAAATACGGGGGCTTGGCGGCCGCCCCGGTGTTCAAAGAGGTGGGCGCCTGGGCCATGAACCATTTGCGGGTCAATCCCGACCCGACGCTGCTGGTCAAGAATCCTCAGGAGGATGATCGGGAGAAGAAGGGATCTATCCACGTGGAAGTGAGCCAGGAAGGCCCCGGCCTCCTGCCGGATTTCAAAGGACGGTCCATGCGGGATGTCCTGAAAACAGCGAGATCCCTGGGCCTGGAGGTTATTCCGGAGGGTACGGGCCTTGCCTTTACTCAGAAGCCCGAGCCGGGAATCCCCCTGGACAAGATCACCCAGGTCAGGGTGGGTTTCAGGCCCCCTTCTTAAGGCCTGCGGAGGACCGAAACCATGAAACTGGGCCGCATCCTGGAAGGGATAGATCACGATGAATTTCTCGGCAACCCGGACGATGAAATCAGGGGAGTGGTCTATGATTCGCGGCTGGCAGGCCCGGGGTATCTTTTTGTCGCCCTTCGCGGCCACAGGGAAGACGGCCACCGCTACATTCGGGACGCGGTCGAGCGAGGGGCGTCGGCCGTGGCGGCTGAAGCAATCGAGGGTATTCCCGAAGGCGTCGCCAGGGTGCGGGTTTCCGAAGCAAGGAGAGCGCTTTCAAAGATCGCTCTCCGGTTCTACGAAAACCCCTTCCAGGGGCTCACCATGATCGGTGTCACAGGGACAAACGGGAAGACGACGACCACCTATCTCCTGGAATCCATGCTGAAGGCCGCGGGGGCGAACCCGGGAGTCCTGGGGACCATCAACTACCGCTTTGGAGGGAAAATTCTTCCGGCCCCGGTCACGACGCCCGAGTCCCTGGATATCGTGCGCCTCGTCAGGGAAATGGCTGATGAAGGGGTCACCCACGTGATCATGGAAGTGTCGTCCCATGCCCTCGACCAAGGAAGAACGCAGGACGTCCCTTTCAAGGTGGCTGTGTTCACCAACCTGTCCAGGGATCACCTGGACTACCACCAGACCATGGAGGCGTACTTCATGGCCAAGAGCCGCCTGTTTTCCGCTCTCTCGGAACATCGCTCACCGGATGGATCGACCGCGGTGATCAACGTCGACGACCCCAGGGGCAAAGAACTCCTTTCCATGACCGGGGCTGCCGTGGTGACCTACGGTTCGGACAGAAAATGCCACGTGAGAGCGAGCGCATTGCACGCGGAAAGAACCGGCTTGACCTTCAGGCTCAGCACGCCGGCCGGGGAGAAGGAAATCCACTCGTCCCTCCTGGGCGATTACAATGTGTACAACATCATGGCGGCATCGGCTGCGGCCACGGTGCTGGGGCTCTCCCTCGACGCGGCGGCTGAAGGGGTTGAAGCCTTGAAGACGATTCCGGGAAGGCTTGAACCCGTGCGGAACCCGGCAGGATTGCTGATCGTGGTGGACTACGCCCACACCCCCGACGCGCTGTCAAAGAGCCTGCAGGCTCTCAGGCCCCACGTGCCGGGAAGGATCATCACGGTTTTCGGATGCGGCGGCGACCGGGACAAGGGCAAGCGATTCGACATGGGGCTCGTGGCCGGCAAAGGGAGCGAAGTGGTTTTCATCACCTCGGACAATCCTCGAAGCGAAGATCCCCTGTCCATCATCGAGGCCGCTGAAAAGGGCGTTATTGAATCGGGCCTGGAGAAAAAAGAACGGCCCTGTGACGGCCTGTCCCTGCGAGGAGCCTACTTCAAGGAGGTTGATCGAAGACGGGCCATAGCCATGGCCATAGGGCTGGCCTCCCGGGAAGATCTCGTCTTCATTGCCGGCAAAGGGCATGAGGATTACCAGATCATCGGCACCGAGAGAAGACACTTCAGCGATCAGGAAGAAGCCGCCCTGGCCGCGGAGGCGCGGGCATGAGCGCCAGGTGGGGAGAGATCGCGGCAGGCGACATCCTGGCCTCCGTGCGAGGGGATCTGCTGCGGGGCTCGGGGGCGAAACGCTTCAAAGGCTTCAGCGCAGACTCGAGAAGCATCACGGAGGGTTGTCTCTTCTGGGCTCTCGAGGGAGAGCGATTCGACGGCCACGATTTTGTGTCCCAGGCGATCGAGAAGGGTGCGGGAGGCGCGGTGGTTCAAAAGGGCTTGGACCTCGACCTCCCGCCAGACCGGGACATTGCGATCATCGCTGTCGGAGATACGCTCACGGCTCTGGGGGACTTCGCATCGTGGTGGAGACATGAGCACCGGAGCCGGGTGGTCGGGATCACGGGCAGCGCCGGCAAGACCAGCACCAAAGAGATGGCGGCGGCCGTTCTGGGCCTGAGAGGCGCGACACTCAAGAACGAGGGTAACTTCAACAACCTGATCGGCCTGCCTGTCACGCTCCTGCTCCTGGAAGAGAAGCATCGGTTCGCGGTCCTGGAGATGGGAATGAATCATCCGGGCGAGATTGCACGCCTCACGGAGATCGCCGATCCGGAGATCGGAGTGATCACCAATGTGGCAAGGGCTCACCTCGAAGGGGTAGGCAGCATCGAGGGCGTGGCCAGAGCCAAGGTGGAGCTCATTGAAAGGATGGGTTCCGGCTCTGTGGCGGTCTTGAACGGGGACGATCCGGTCTTGATGCGGGCGGCTTCTCCGTTCAAGAAACAGACGGTCACTTTCGGGAAAGGTCCGAAGAGCGATGTGAGAGCCGAAAATGTCCGGGCCTTGGACCGCGGAGGGATCTCTTTCCATATTCACTACGAGACCAAGTCATTCCCCGTGAAGCTGAATGTTCCGGGGTTGCAGAATGTGTATAACGCCCTGGCCGCGGCCGCAGTGGGTCTTCAAGCCGGACTGTCTTCCAATGACGTGGCCGAGGGGCTCGGGGCCTTCAAGGGGATTCATGGCCGCTTTACGATCACCGAACTTCCCGGAGGCGTGATCCTCGTGGACGACACGTACAATTCAAACCCCTTCTCCCTTAAGGCGGCCATGGATTCCATGAAGGACCTGGCCGAAGGAAGGCGGGTCCTTGTAGGCCTCGGGGAGATGTTCGAACTCGGCCGTGAGACGGTGAAGGCTCATCTGGAGGCAGGAGCCATGGTGGCGGATCTCGGACCGCGCTGTTTCATGGCCCTGGGCGAACATGCGAGGGTGATGATCCAGGGCGCCGTGGACAAGGGCTTCCCCGGGGAAAGGGCCGTGGAAGTCCGGGATCACAGGGAGATGGAAGAACGAATCCGGGCGGAGATGCAAGAAGGGGATTTCGTGTTTCTCAAGGGCTCGCGCAGGGCCGGCCTGGACAAGGTGGCGGAAAGGCTCAAGGCCGGTGTTTGAAAGGCCGGAGGGGCCTTGGTTGTCGGCCTGCGGGGAGGCCTGTGAAGAGCCGCCACCACTCTTACGGAGGAACTAACCGGCGCCAAAAAGCCAAAAAGGGGATCGTGGCAGCCTCAAAGGATCCCGGCTCCGCTTGGTGTGGAGCGATGCGCCTGCGATGCGGATGACTTCAGTACAGAGGGGGCGGTTGAGAGCGTTGAGACCATTGCCGGTTGCGTCTCTTCACAGGCCTCCCCACAGGCCGGCTTAAAGGGGCGGCAGGTTGGTTTTGAAATCTGGAGACTCAGATTTGAAAGATTCTCCGCTTTTGGCGAAGAAAGCCCCGAAGGGGCGTTATATGAAATCTGCGACAGCAGATTTCATGGAGCGATGACATCGCATGCTCTATAAGCTCATTTACACATTCCAGGAACAGCTCTCGTGGTTGAATGTATTCCGGTACATCACCTTCCGGACCATTCTGGCCGCCCTCTTTTCTCTGGTCTTCGTTTTGATCATTGGACAGTGGGTGATTCAAAAACTCAGGATGATGCAGGTGGGTCAACACATCCGCGAGGACGGTCCGCCCAATCACAAAGGCAAGGCCGGAACACCGACCATGGGAGGATGTTTGATCCTGCCCGTGGTACTCATTACCGCTCTTCTCTGGGCGGAGCTCTGGAACGTCTATGTGTGGCTGGTTCTTTTCGTGCTTTGCGCTTTCGGGGCCATCGGGTTTGCGGACGATTACCTGAAAACAGTTCAAAAGAGCAGCCGGGGACTGAGCGGCAAAGCCAAGTTTTCCCTGCAGGCGGTCTCAGCCTTGATGGTGGCCGTGATCCTTTATATTTACCCGGGCTTCGATACCCAGCTCAATGTTCCCTTTTTCAAGAACATCACGCCCGATCTCGGGCCGGGATACATCTTTCTGGCCGCATTCATCATTGTCGGCGCTTCCAATGCCGTCAATCTGACCGATGGCCTGGACGGGCTCGCGGCAGGTCCGATCGTGATTGCCTTCACAAGTTATGTCGTGTTCGCCTACCTGGCAGGCAACGCCAAGACGGCCGGCTATCTCCAAATCCCTTACGTCCCGGGGACCGGCGAACTCTCCGTGCTGTGCGGCGCCGTGGTCGGAGCGGGTCTGGGGTTTCTCTGGTTCAACGCCTATCCGGCCGATCTTTTCATGGGCGATGTGGGTTCCCTGCCTCTTGGGGCCGTTCTGGGGACCGTGGCCGTTTTGACGAAGCAGGAGGTGGTGCTGGTGCTCGTGGGCGGGATCTTCGTGGTCGAGACCCTTTCGGTCATTTTTCAGGTGGCCTATTTCAAAATCACGAAAGGGAGACGGATTTTTCGGATGGCCCCCCTTCATCATCACTTCGAGCTCAAGGGGTGGCCGGAATCCAAGGTGACCGTCCGTTTCTGGATCATTGCCATCATTCTGGCGCTGCTGTCGATCAGCACGTTGAAGTTGAGGTAAGGGGCGAGGGGAATGATGGAATGCTGGAATAATGGAATGCTGGAATAATGGAGAAATGAAGAACGGAGCAAGGGAGTGACGGAGAAACACCGGGTGTGGGAACAGATCTTAACCAATACTCCAGTACTCCAAGGTGCCGGCTTTCATGAACATCCGGGGTAAAAAATTTCTTGTCGTCGGTCTCGGTAAATCCGGCCTTTCCGTGGTGCGATGGCTGTCAAAGCACGGGGCTAGGGTAACCGTGAGCGACATCAAGGCTGAATCGGACATGGATCCCCGCGTTCTTCGCGAGATCAGGGAGCTGCAGGTGGAGCTGGAAGCAGGAGGACACCGGAGAGAGACTTTCCTGGCGGCTGACGAGATCATTCTAAGCCCCGGGGTCCCGCTGGATATGGGGCCTCTCACGGCGGCGAAGGAGAGGGGCATCCCGGTTTTGGGTGAGATGGAGCTGGCTTGCCGGCTCGTGGATACGCCCATGGCTGCGGTTACGGGGACGAACGGGAAATCCACGGTGACGGCCTTGGTGGGCGCCATGCTTAAAGGGGATGGGCTGAACGTCTTTGTGGGAGGCAACATCGGAACGCCTCTCATCGACTATGCGGCGAGCGAAGAAAAGGCCGACTATGCCGTGGTGGAAGTGAGCAGCTTCCAGCTTGACACCATGAGCAGTTTCCATCCCAGGGTGGCCGTCCTGCTCAACATCTCTCCCGATCATCTGGACCGCTACACGAGTTACGATGCCTATGTGCGGTCGAAGTTGAGCATTTTTAAAAACCAGGGGGCCGGCGACTGGGCGGTCTTGAACGACGACGATCCCGCGCTCGCCGGGTTCATGCCCCCGCAGGGCGTGGTTGTTCTCCGCTATGGTTCGGGAAGGGGAAAGAACCGGCAGGCCTTTCTTGAAGGAAAGAAGATCAGGGCTTGCCTGCCGGGGGAGGCAATGCATGGGTTTTCACTCGAGCAATGCACCCTCCGGGGGGAATACAACCGGGAGAACCTCATGGCCGCAGTGCTGGCAGGTCTTGCGCTCAAGGTCACGCCTTCCGTGATCCGGCAGACCCTCGACACCTTTCGGGGTCTTCCCCACCGCCTGGAGTTTGTGGGACGAATCCGCGAGGTTGACTTTTATGACGACTCCAAGGCGACCAATGTGGAGGCAGCCTTGCGTTCCGTGAGGAGTTTCGACAACCCCGTGGTTCTCATCGGCGGGGGGCGCGACAAGGGGGGAGACTACTCGCCTCTTGTCCGGGCAGCCAAGGGAAGAGTAAGAAAGGCGGTGCTTCTGGGGGAATCGAGGTTCCTGATGGCAAAAGCCTTTGAGGGAGCCATTCCCTATTCCATGGCCGGGGACATGGAAGATGCCGTGGCCCAGGCATTTTCTTCGGCCGGGCCGAATGATGTGGTTCTGCTGGCGCCTGCGTGCTCCAGCTTTGACATGTTCACGGACTACGCCCATCGAGGCAGGGTCTTCAAAGAGGCGGTGGAAAGGCTCAGGAATGGCTGACACCAAGCATGAATACGACTTCATGGTGCTTATTCCGACCCTCCTGTTGCTGGGCGTGGGGTTGGTGGCCATTTTCAGTGCCAGTTCTTTCCTCGCCGAGCACAAGCTGGGCGACGGTTACTTTTATCTTAAACGACAGGCCACGTTTTGTCTCCTTGGCCTGTGCCTCATGATTTTCGTGAAAAACATTCCGGCCCGCTTTTTCCCCCGCGCCGCTTACCCCCTGCTCGGGCTCAGCCTGGCCCTCCTTCTGGTCCTCTTCGTTCCCGGTTTCGGGGACAAGGTGAGCGGGGCCTCTCGATGGATTCGCTTCGCGGGCTTGTCTTTCCAGCCTTCGGAACTGGCCAAATTGGCGCTGGCTTTCTACATGGCCTATTCCATATCCAAGAAGGGGCCCAACATGGGTTCCTTCACCAAAGGGCTGGTCCCCCACCTTGCCGTGGCAGGGACGTTCATGATGCTTATTCTCCTTCAACCCGATCTGGGCACGGCCGTCATCATCGGCTGCTGGCTTCTTGTGCTTCTCTTCGTGGGAGGGGTGAAGATTCACCATCTCCTGAGCCTGCTCCTCCTCTCCCTCCCGGTGCTGATCTATCTCGTGTCAAAGGCGGATTATCGCCTCAAGCGGTGGTGGGTTTTTCTCAATCCGTGGGATGACCCGCGGGGATTGGGCTTCCAGATTATTCACTCCTTCCTGGCTTTCGGCTCAGGCGGCATTCTCGGGGTGGGCTTGGGAAACAGCAAACAAAAGCTTTTCTACCTGCCGGAACCCCACACGGATTTTATCCTTTCCATCGTGGCGGAAGAGCTGGGCCTGGCGGGGTTCACCGTCATCGTGGCCCTCTTCGGCATCCTCATCACGAGGGGAATCAAAATCGCGCTGAGCGCGCCGGATCTGTACAGCAGCTACCTGGCCCTGGCGATCAGCATTTTTCTGGGCCTGCAGGTGCTCATCAACATGGGGGTGGTGTTGGGTTTGCTCCCCACCAAGGGGCTGACCCTGCCCTTTATCAGCTACGGAGGTTCGTCCCTGGTGATCACGCTCATCGGGATCGGCATTCTTCTGAACATTTCTGCAAGGAGATGAAGACCCTGGCTGATGATGAAAAAAGAGAAATCAGGCTCGTGGTTGCAGGGGGAGGCACGGGGGGACACCTTTTCCCCGGGCTTGTCGTGGCCAGAGAGGTGAAGGCAAGAGACGAGGAGGCGAAGATCCTTTTCGTAACCGGAAAAAAAAGGATGGAGTCGGAAATCATCGTGCGCTCAGGATTTGATCAGGCCTCCATTGCCGTGGAGGGGATGAAGGGCAGGGGGTGGAAAGGCGCCATGGTCCTTTTGAAACTGCCCTGGAGTTTTTTGCAGTGCCTGGGCATCATGCGTGAATTCAAGCCTCACCTGGTTTTCGGCGTGGGAGGGTACTCCTCGGGCCCGGTGTGCCTGGCCGCCGGAGCCCTGGGCATCCCTGCGGCCGTGCACGAACAGAACTCCTACCCCGGTGTCACCAACCGTTTGCTGTGCCGGGTGGTGGACCGGGTGTTCATTTCCTTTGAAGAGAGCAGGGCCTGTTTCGGCGGAGGAAACCTCTATCTCACGGGCAATCCCATTCGGGAGGAGTTCCTGGCGGCAAAGCCCCGGGATCGCAGGGATCCGAGGTTTACCGTTTTGGTCATTGGGGGAAGTCAGGGCGCCCGGGCCATCAACGACGCGTTTGTGGAGGCTCTGGTCATTTTGAAAGCAAGGGGCAGGGATCTGCACGTGATTCACCAGACGGGTCAAATGGATCATGAACGGATCCAGGCCGCGTACAGGGAAAAGGGCCTGCAGGGCGAAGTCTCGGCCTTTATCCAGGATATGGCGGGGGCCTATGCCCAGGCGGACCTGGTGGTGAGCCGGGCCGGCGCCGGTGCCGTCTTTGAGCTGGCCGCGGTCGGCAAACCTTCCATCCTGATCCCCTATCCTTTTGCCGCAAACAATCACCAGGAAACCAACGCGAGGGTTCTGGTCGAAGCGGGGGGGGCTGAAATGATGGTTCAGGAGGCCATGAACGGTGACGTTCTCGCCGATGCGGTGTTGAAGTATATGGACAGGCCGGAGCTGCTCGCAGACATGGGACGGGCCGCCGGAAGGGTAGCCAAACCGGATGCGGCCCGGGACATCGTGAACCTGTTGATGGACATGATCAAGGCATGAAGAGTCTCGGCAAAACCAAGCACATTCACTTCGTAGGCGTCGGCGGCATCGGCATGAGCGGAATCGCCGAACTCCTCCTCAACCTGGGTTACGAGGTGAGCGGATCGGATCTCAGGGAGTCGGCCGTGACCGCGAGGCTCTCCCAACTGGGCGGGAGGATTTACTCGGGCCACGAGGCACGGAACATCGAAGGAGCCGACGTGGTCGTTTTCTCTTCCGCGGTTTCCAAGGACAATCCTGAAATCCTGGAGGCCGGGGAGAGATATGTCCCCGTGATTCCCAGGGCTGAAATGCTCGCCGAGTTGATGCGCCTGAAATTCGGGATCGCGGTGGCCGGGGCCCACGGCAAGACGACCACCACATCCATGGTCGCCTCCATCCTGATGCGCGGCAATCTTGACCCCACGGTGGTGATCGGCGGACGCCTGGATATCTGGGGAGGCTCCAATGCCAAGCTGGGGCAGGGAGAGATCCTGGTGGCGGAGTCCGATGAAAGCGACGGATCTTTCATGATCCTGTCCCCCACGATTGCCGTTGTCACCAACATCGATCATGAGCACCTGGATCACTACGGGAGCATCGAAGCCATCCGCCAGGCTTTCATTGACTTCATCAACAAGATCCCCTTCTACGGGCTGGCCGTGCTTTGCCTGGACAATGAGGAGATACAGGGCATCATCCCTCACCTCAACAAGCGATACCTGACTTACGGGATGAGCTCCCAGGCCGATCTCAGGGCCCGCGATGTGGTGCGGGAAACGCTGCAGACGGAATTCGAGCTCATCTACCAGAATCAGTCTCTCGGTCGAGTGACGGTTGGTAAGCCGGGTACCCACAACGTGCTCAACGCGCTTGCCTCCATCGGGGTCGGCTTGGAACTGAACGTGGGCTTGGAGGACATCAAAAAGGGGCTCGTGAACCTGGGTGGGCTGGCAAGGCGCTTCCAGATCAAGGGCGAGAAGGCGGGCATCCTCGTTCTCGACGACTACGGTCATCATCCCACGGAGATCGTCTCAACCCTGGAAACAGCGAGGACGAGCTGGCCGGACAGACGATTGGTTGTCGTGTTCCAGCCTCACCGGTACACGCGGACCAAGTTCCTTTATGAGCGTTTTGTCATCGCCTTCAATGATGCGGACGTGCTGATCGTGGCGCCGCTTTATTCCGCGGGAGAACGCCCCATCGAAGGCGTGGATTCGGAATGGCTTTACCGGGGCATCAAAGAGCACGGTCACAAGGAGGTGATCCTCTGCAAAGACCACGATGACATGGTCAGGACGTTGATGGGGATCCTGACCCGCGGGGACGTGTTGATGACGTTGGGGGCCGGTGACATCTACCACCTGGGGGAGAGGGTGCTGGAGCAGTTGAGTTAAATCAGTGATCAGTGAACAGTAATCAGTGATCAGTTAGGAAAAGAAGAAGACAGAATACAGGAGACAGAATGAGGGATGTTTTGCTGAACGCTGAACCCTGAACACCGAACCCTTGGACTGGATACAGGAGACAGAATAAGGGCAGGAAAGATGGTGGAAGTCCTCCCCTTTGTAAAGGGGAGATAGAGGGGATTTTGGCTGAACGCTGAACGCTGAACCCTGAACACTGAAAACTACGCGGTGTGTTCGTGGATGAAGAAGGGCGAGAAGGGTTGAAAGGGATTTTGAAAGACAACGTGGCCTTTGATCAACCCATGGAGGGTTTCACGACTTTCCGCGCAGGAGGAAAGGTCGAGGCGATGTGCTTTGTGGAGGATTCCGAATGCCTTGAGCGGGTTCTGGCTTATGCAAAGCAAACCGCGACTCCCTACCTCATCGTGGGCCGGGGGAGCAACCTCCTTGTGAAAGATGGCGGCCTGAAGGGCCTTGCGATCATCCTCAGAGGGAAACTGGCGACCTTCGAGAGGACGGGAGAAAAGAGGGATCATGTTTTCGCCGGTGCGGGCCTCCATCTTTCCGAACTCCTGAATGCATGCCGTCAGGAAGGGCTCGGAGGTCTCGAGTTCCTGGCAGGCATTCCAGGAACCGTGGGGGGTGCCGTGGCCATGAACGCGGGGGCCTGGGGCAAAGAAACGGGCGACGTGGTGTGCGAAGTCGAAATGATGCTGCCTTCAGGGAAACGGATCACCGGGCACGGCGCGAATCTTGATTTTTCGTATCGCCGATTCACCATGCCGGAAGGGGCGGTCATTGTGAAAGCGGGATTTCAGTGCATCCCGGAAAACCCCCAAGATGTGGCGGAGAGAGTGCGCCATTACCAGGAAATGCGAAGGAAGACCCAGCCTCTGGAGTTTCCCAGCGGCGGCTCCGTGTTCAAGAATCCCCCCAAGGACTATGCCGGGAGATTGATTGAACAGGTGGGGCTGAAGGGCTTCAGGATCGGGGGGGCCATGATCTCCGGGAAGCACGCAAACTTCATCGTCAACACCGGAGGGGCCACGGCTTCCGACGTGCTTGCCCTGATGGAGGCGGCGAGGAAAAAGGTCAAAGAGGAAACCGGAGTCGATCTTGAACTGGAAATTAGGGTCGTGGGGACGTGAAACGAAAAAAGATCCTTGCCGGACAAGCGGTGACAAAGAAAAAGGCCGGGCGGCTCCCGGAGTTGTGGAGGACGTTTCGTGCTTTCAGCGCCTTTTTCATGAAGGGGACCTTTGTCCTGGTGGGTTTGGTGGTGATAAGCCTCGCCTTTCTTTATCTCTACGGCTATTTGCTCACCTCCCCTTATATCCGACTGGAGGAGGTCGTTATCACGGGAGTGGATGAAGAGTTGAAGAGTGACTTGGTGGATATGGCCGCCCTGAATTACGAACATAGCCTGCTGGCCATCGATCTGAATGAACTGCAGGAGAGGCTGGAGAAGCACACCTGGGTGCGATCGGTGAGCCTGGAGAAGAGTTTTCCCCACACCCTGATCATCCGCGCGGAAAAGGAGGAACCCTGGGCCCTCGCTCTCGCAGGCAAACTCTACTACATGAATTGCCGGGGAAAGCTGTTCAAGGAAGTGTCCACTGACGAGCGCGTCGACTTCCCGGTCGTAACCGGACTGTCGGAGAAGGAGGAGGAAAGAAAGGAGCAGATCGAGGCGGCTGTTCGAATCCTCCGCCTCTTTGACCCCGGAGAGCCGCCCTGGGATCTGGGCCACGTATCCGAAGTCCACATGAAGCACGACGGCGCCGCGGACCTCTATGTTTCCTTCATCCCGGGAGTGGTCAAGGTCAAGGAGACGGATTTGGCCGCAAAGCTGGATGACCTGAAAGAGGTTGTTCAACATCTGGTGAGCACGGGGCGCATCCATATGGTGAGGGCCATCCATCTTGACTACGGCGACGGCGCCGCGGTTGCTTTCGAGAATGGTTAGACAACGGGCCACCCCGTTGAGTGAGGATAGAGACATGCCGGGAGAGATCATCGTAGGTCTGGACATTGGAACCACGAAGATGTGCGCCGTGGTCGGGGAGTTGCGCCACGACGGCATAGAAATCATCGGGATCGGCAGCCATCCCTCCGACGGCCTCAGAAAAGGCGTGGTGGTCAACATCGAAAAGACGGTGAATTCGATCAAGGAGGCCATCGAGGAAGCGGAAACCATGGCGGGCTGCGAAATCAGCTCCGTGTATGCGGGAGTCGCGGGCGGCCACATCAAAGGGTTCAACAGTCACGGCGTCATCGCCCTCAAGGAAAGGGAAGTGACCCCGAAAGACATTGAGAGGGTCATTGAAGCGGCGAGCGCGGTGGCCATCCCCATGGACCGCGAAGTCATCCACGTCCTGACCCAGGAATTCATCGTAGACGATCAAGACGGCATCATCGACCCCCTCGGCATGTCGGGTGTTCGCCTCGAAGCGAAAATCCACATCGTCACGGGCGCGGTCACTTCGGCGCAGAACATCATCAAGTGCGCAAACCGGGCCGGCTTGGATGTCTGCGACATCGTGCTCGAATCCCTGGCTTCCAGTGAAGCGGTCTTGACGGACGAAGAACGAAACCTCGGCGTGGCGCTTCTCGATTTCGGGGGCGGCACAACGGATCTGGCGGTCTTCTCCCGTGGAACCATCAAGCACACCTCCGTGCTGGCCCTTGGGGGAGACAACCTCACCTATGACATATCCATCGGGCTGAGAACGCCGAAATTGGAAGCTGAAAAGATCAAGATCAAGTATGGGTGCGCCCTGAGCTCCATGATCGGAAAGGATGAAACCCTCGAGGTGCCCGGGGTTGGAGGGCGGAAGCCCAGGGTGCTTTCCAGGCAAATTCTGGGCGAGATCATCGAGCCGAGGGTGGAGGAGATCTTCACGCTCATTTACAACGAACTGGAGAGGGCCGGTTACGCCTATATGATCAATTCCGGGGTGGTGATTACCGGCGGGTCGGCCGAACTGGCCGGGGTCGCGGAGATTGCGGAGCAGATTTTCAATGCCCCGGGTCGCGTCGGATACCCGCAAGGCATATCCGGTCTTGTGGAAATTGTGAACAAGCCGATGTATGCGACAGCCGTAGGGCTGGTGCTCTACGGAGCGAAAAGAGCGAAGGAGGGGAAAAAATTCAGGATCAGGGACAGCAACATTTTTGCCCGCGTCATGGAACGGATGAAAAAATGGTTCAAAGAAGTGATTTAGAAAGGAGGGACATGCATGAAATTTCAGTTCATCGAAGAAAAAGAGAAAGAAAAGAGCGGGGCGAGAATCAAGGTGATCGGCGTGGGCGGCGCCGGCGGGAATGCGATCAACAACATGATTGCCGCCAAGCTGAAGGGGGTGGAATTCATTACGGCAAACACGGATATCCAAGCCCTTGAGCGATCCGCCTGTTCCACCCGGATCCAGCTCGGCACAACCGTAACCAAGGGGCTGGGTGCCGGCGCGGATGCGGAAATCGGCCGTCTTGCCGCCGAGGAGAACCTCAACGAGATCAAGGAGACGACGGGCGGGTCGGACATGGTCTTCGTCACCGCGGGCATGGGGGGAGGCACGGGTACGGGCGCCTCACCGGTGGTCGCCAGAGAGTGCCGGGAAAGCGGTGCCCTCACAGTGGCCGTCGTGACCAAGCCCTTCAAATTCGAAGGGGACAAAAGGATGAAACGGGCCCTTGACGGGATCGAGGCGCTCAAAAAGGAGGTGGACACCCTGATCATCATCCCCAACGAACGGCTCAAGGCGATCGGCAGCAAGACGGCGAGCTTCAGAGATCTCATTGTCAGGGCCGACGAAGTCCTGCTCAATGCCGTCAAGGGGATTTCCGATTTGATCTTGAGCAGCGGTTTCATCAACCTCGATTTCGCGGACGTGAAAAAAGTCATGGAGCAAATGGGGACTGCCATGATGGGAACAGGGCGGGCCAGCGGAGAGACCAGGGCCATGGACGCGGCCAAGCAGGCCATCAACAGCCCTCTGCTGGAGGACATATCCATCAATGGGGCAAGGGGCCTGCTCATGAACATCACGGGTCCGTCGGATATGTCCATGGACGAGGTTGACGAAGCCTCCAGCTATATCAAGGGAGAGGTGGACGGCGATGCCGAGATCTTCTGGGGCGTGGTGTTCGACGACAGCCTGGGCAATGAAATCCAGATTACCGTCATCGCCACCGGCATCGACAAGGACCATCACAGCAAGGTGGTGAGACTGCGCGACGTGACCCCTGAAGACGCGAAGGATGCATGGACCGTGAGGGGCAGCAACGGCGCGAGCCTGGAAATCCCAACCTACCAGAGGGTTCCTGAGCACTCCCGCCTCCTGCACAGAGAAGACACGGCTGCCCAGAACAAGAAGGGTTTCTTGCGCGGCTTTTTCAAGGATAATCTCGATTATCCGACGTTCCTCAGAGCCAAGGCGGATTGAAAAAGGGTGCGGCAGAATTTCCCCTTGAAAAAGGGGCGGTGCGAAAGGATTGGGGAGGCAGGACTTCGGTTGCCCTTGCCTATCCCAATGTCTATCGCGTCGGCATGTCGAACCTGGGGTTCCAGGTGGTCTATGCCCTGCTGAACCGCAGACAGGATGTGGTGGCGGAGCGGTTTTTCCTGCCCGACGATCAAGCGATGTCCCTCGCCGTGGAGTCGGGGAAAGGGCTTTTTTCCCTGGAGTCCCTTTCCCCGCTCCGCAAGTTCGATCTCGTCGCCTTCTCGCTTTCCTTTGAAAACGATTACCCCAACATCCTCAAAATTCTCGACCTGGGAAAGATCCCTCTTCTCTCCGAGGAAAGGACTGACGCCGACCCGCTGATCATAGCCGGAGGGATCAACACGTTTCTGAACCCCGAACCTTTGGCCCCCTTTTTCGACCTCTTCCTCCTCGGCGAGGCGGAGGGAATTCTGGACGCCTTCATGGATCGGTTCCGGGATCTCAAAGAATCGTTCACCGACCGTGAAAGGCTTTTGATGTCTCTTGCAAGAGAGGCGGTCTCCCTTTATGCTCCTCGTTTCTATGGTTGCGAATACCACAAGGACGGTTCACTCAAGTCACGGCACGCCACCGAGGCCTCGGTCCCGGAGAAGATCGTTGTGGGCCGCTCGGACCCGAAATCCTTTCCGGTGCGGAGGTCGACGATGCTCGCTCGGCACACAGAGTTTGCCGACAGGGTTCTTGTGGAACTCGGAAGGGGCTGCGGCCGGTCATGCCGTTTTTGTGCTGCCGGATACGTCTATCGTCCGCCTCGCTTCCATGACGAGAGCGAATTGGCCCCCGTGATCGGGGAGGCTCTCAAAAAGGGGGAACCCTTGGGATTGATGAGCGCCTGCGTGTCGGACGTGCCGGGCATCGAAAACCTGACTCGCCTCATCACGGAAAAGGGTGGTCGCTTTTCCGTGTCGTCCCTGAGGGCGGATTCCCTGAGTCCGGTCATGGTGGAGCACCTTTGGAAGACCGGGCAGAGGAGCATTGCCATTGCACCGGAAGCCGGCTCAGAGAGGCTGCGCAGAGTCATCAACAAGCACCTCAGCCAGGAGCAAATCATTGATGCGGTGCGGATGATTGCAAAGACCGGTGATTTCAGCCTGCGGCTGTATTTTCTCATCGGTCTGCCTACAGAGACCAAGGACGATGTCGATGAGATCCTTTCCCTTGTCAAACTCATCAAGCATCACATGGTCAAGGAGTCGGCTACGCGGGGGAGAATCCGGCAAATCAAGCTGAGCGTCAACGGCTTTATCCCCAAACCGTTTACGCCTTTCCAGTGGTTCCCCATGGAGGATGTCTCGATCCTCAAGGAGAAACAGCGGTGGCTGAAAAAGGCCCTGGCCAAGGAAGGCGGGGTGAAGGTCAGTTTCGATGTGCCCAAATGGGCCTATGTGCAGACGCTCTTATCCATGGGAGACAGACGGGTTTCGAGGCTCCTCCTGGCTTCTCACAGGTATGGCGAAAACTGGGTAAAGGCCTTTCGCAACAGTGATTTGAACCCCGATTTTTTTGTCTACAGATTCAAGGGGCTCGAAGAAGTGCTTCCGTGGGACTTCATCGACCACGGCCTTCGCAAAGAACATCTCATCAGGGAATACAGGCTCGCCCTCAAAGCAAAAGAGTCGGATCCCTGCCGGGTCGGAGAGTGCCGGGCCTGCGGCATTTGCGCTTAAACAGGAAGCCCTCGCACATGGCGGTGAACCATGAGGAGGGCTTCCACTTGGTCGCGGTTGTACTCCGTCAGCTCCATGCGGAGGGGGCTTAGAATCTGAAGAGATCGGGTATTCTCTGGGCGAGCAACATATCCCCGCTCACCTTAAGCTTGCCGCTCATGAAAGCCTGGATGCCGTTGATCTGCTTGTTCACCATGCCAAGCCACGTGTCGCCGGCCATGGTGAGGGTCACCGTGGGAGAACCGGCCTTGCCTTCCTGGACCTGGACCGAGCCGCCCTTCACGGCCACGTTCCAGTTCCCTCCGCCTTCTCCGGTGATGTCAAATTGAAAAACCGCATCCAATCCCTTGGCCGCATCGGCGTTGAATGCCTGGGGCACCTTGTCAAAGACTTCTTTCACATTGGATATTGCCATGTTCAAAGCTCCTTTCCTTTGAAGTACGCTGTTGGAAAAATCCCGGAACGGCTTGGGGAAGTTTACAAAATGCGTGAGAAAGGATCAATTAAAAACATTGAACATTCAGCATTTATCAGTACATATTGATTGATAGATATTCGACAAATGCCAAATGAACAATGATCGATGTTAGATCCTGTCTTCCCTTGTAATCAGGGAAGAGGGGATATATGTTGTAGGTGCTTTATTATCCTGAAGAAATGACAAATCTCCTAACCTTAGCCAAGAGAGGAGGGTCATCATGAAGGCATTGAAATGGTTGCTGATCATCGGCGGAGGGCTCGTGGTGCTGATTATCGCAGCACTTCTCCTGATTCCCCAATTTGTCGATGTGAACAAGTACAAACCCGAGATTGAAAAACAGGTGTCGAGTGCGACGGGCCGGCCCTTTTCGATCAAAGGGGACCTTGATCTGTCTCTCTTTCCCTGGGCGGGCGTCTCCTTTTCCGACCTTCACCTCGGCTCCCCTCCGGGCTTCACGGAAAAGGATCTGCTCTTTGTGAAGTCCTTCGATGTGCGCATGAAGCTCCTTCCCTTGCTGTCGAAAGATGTCCAGGTGCAGCGTTTCGTGATCGAAGGACCGAAAATCGTGCTGGAAAAGAACAAGGACGGTCGCGCCAACTGGGAGGGACTTGGAAAAGGCGCGGAAAAAGGCGTGACCAAGCCCGGACCTCAAGCTGCACCCGGAGAGCCTGTTGCGGGACTTCCGCTCAAAGGCCTGGCCGTGGGAGAATTCGCGGTTCGCGAAGGGATGGTGCTCTACATTGACCACGGCGCCGGGACGCGGAAAGAGCTCTCAGACCTCACGATCGAGCTCAAGGATGTTTCCCTGGACAGCCCGATCGGCTTCCTGCTCTCTGCGGTCATGGATAAAATGCCTTTGTCCGTGGAAGGCCGGATCGGTCCTGTAGGCAAAGACCCGGGCAAGGGCAAAGTGCCTCTGGACGTCTCGGTGAAGGCGTTCAAGGAAGTGACGATGACTCTCAAGGGGACTATTCAAGACGCAATGGCCGCTCCGCAGTACGACCTGGCCCTTGCCACGGAGCCCTTTTCTCCGCGCAAGGTATTCGATGCCATGGGGACTCCTTTCCCGGTGGCAACCGCTGACCCGGCGGCTTTGAGCCGTGTGAGCCTCAAGAGCAAAATCCAGGGGAGCCCACAGAAGGTGAGCCTGTCCGACGGCCTGATGGAACTGGATGAATCCAAGCTGAATTTTTCCGCTGCAGCCAAGGATTTCTCCAAGCCGGATCTTGCCTTTGACCTGAAACTGGACAAGATCAATCTGGACCGCTACATGCCGCCTCCTTCGGAAAAGAAGGAGGGTGAGACCCAGAAAAGCAAGCCGGCGGAAACCAAGCCTGCGGAACCCAAGAAGACGGATTACACCCCTCTGCGCAAGATGGTTCTTGACGGGAAAGTGCTCGTCGGCATGCTTACGGCCAAGGGCTTGAAGGTTCAGGATATCCAGCTCAAGGTGACGGGCCGAAACGGCGTCTTTCAACTCGATCCTCTGCTGGCCAATCTCTACCAGGGGAGTCTCTCCGCCAAGGCGGTCATGGACGTGCGCCAGGACGTGCCCAAGAGCGACATGAACTTCCAGACCAAGAGCGTTCAGGCAGGGCCGCTGCTGCAGGATCTTGTGAAAAAGGATTTCCTTGACGGAACCGCCAATGCGGAGGCCTCCATCAGCATGACAGGAGACGAGCCCGAGAAAATCAAAAAGACCTTGGACGGCAAGGGTCAGTTTATTTTCACGAATGGAGCGATCAAGGGTATCGATCTGGCAGGGATGGTCCGCAATGTCACGTCCTCCTTCGGCTCGGCCCAACAGGGAGCGGAGAAACCGCACACCGACTTTTCTGAACTCAACGCGCCTTTCACGATCACGAAGGGGCTCGTCGATACCCAGGGAACGACCCTTGCTTCACCCCTGATCAGAGTCCTGGCTACGGGAAAGGCAAACCTCGTGGACGAGTCCCTTGATTTCAGGGTGGAACCCAAGTTCGTGGGCACGTTGAAAGGCCAGGGAGATACCAAGGAGCGCAGTGGAGTCACCGTGCCGGTACTCGTGAAGGGCACTTTCGACTCACCCAAGTTTCAGCCCGATCTCAAGGGGATGCTCGAGCAGAGAATGAAGGATGGCACGCTGCCCGCTCCCGCAGACCTGCTCAAGCCCAAGGAGGGAGAAAAGCCTACGGATACGCTGAAAGGAATCTTCAAGGGGCTGAAAGGGCAATAGCGGTAAACCTTCATGAAATCTGCGAACGCGGATTTCATCGAGTGAGGTGTTCATGTTTCAGACCCGAGTCACCGAGATGCTGGGGATCAGGTATCCTCTCGTGGGCGGCACCATGATGTGGGTTTCGACGCCCGAGTTCGTTGCCGCCATCTCCAACGCAGGAGGTCTCGGTATCCTGGCCTCCGCCATGTACCCGAGTGCGGAGTCGCTGGGTGAGGCCGTCGATCGGGTGCAAAAGCTCACGGATAAGCCTTTTGCCGTCAACCTCAATCTCTTTCCCATGATGCGCCCGGTGGACAACCGGGAGGTCCTGGATGTGCTCGTGGAAAAGGGGGTAAAGATCGTTGAAACCTCGGGGCATTCAGCGCCCGATGCTCTGTGCGGTCGTTTCAAAGCGTCACGCATGATCTGGATCCACAAGTGCGTGGGCGTGCGGTACGCGCTGAAGGTTCAGGAAATGGGCGCGGATCTCGTCACCGTGGTCGGGTACGAGAACGGAGGCGCTACAGGAAAGCTGGACACAGGCACCATGGTCCTGATTCCTCGCGTCGCAGAGGCATGCAGGGTCCCGGTGATCGGCGGGGGAGGCATTGCCGATGGAAGAGGATTCCTGGCCGTTCTTGCCCTTGGAGCAGAAGGGCTGATCCTCGGAACCCGGCTCCTGACCACGCAGGAGGCCCCGATCCATGAGCGGTTGAAACAGGCTTTGCTGCAAGCCGGCGAGCTCGATACCATGCTGATCCTCCGCTCTCTTGGAGCCACCCACCGGGTCTGGATCAATGAGGCTGCAAAACGCTGCAGGGATTTGGAGGCCTCTCAAGCCGGGGTGACGGAAATCCTGAGTGTGGTGGCGGGGCAAAAAGCCAAAGCAATGTATGATACGGGAGAGCTCGACGTGGGGGTTGTTCCATGCGGCCAGGGTGTGGGCCTGTGCCATGACATCCCTACGGTCCAGGAGCTCTTCGATCGCATCATCCGGGAAGCCGGAGAGATCGCGGCACGGCTGGCGGCGCGGTAAGGGGTTACTGGGTCGGATGGGCCGGGCTTTCGGCAAGGACGGCCGTCCTTGCTGGCGAAGACTCGTCCTTGATCCGGCTGGGGCGGACAAATGTTAAGAGGTTCGGCGATGAAGACGGTTTATTTGTGTGTCATTTCGAAGGAGCGAAGCGACTGAGAAATCTTTGAAGCCCCTGAAAGGGGCGTTCTATGAAATCTGCGTCAGCAGATTTCATCAGGAGATGGCCATGAACGAGAGCAGTCTCTTCAAGGTGGAAAAGGAAGGTTACGTGAGCTGGCTGATCCTCAACCGGCCGGAGAAAAGAAACGCCATGTCCATGGCGTTCTTCGACGAACTCGGCCGGCATTTTGTCGCCTTTGATGAAGATCCCGATGTCCGGGTCGTCGTCATCCGGGCCGAAGGGGAAAGCTTCACCGCGGGTATCGACCTGTTTGGCCTGGCGCCCGCGCTGCAAGGTGAGGGGGCATGTTTCCGCGAGGCCCTGAAAAAGAAGATTATTCAGCTCCAGGAAGGCATGCATGCCGTTGAACGATGCCGAAAACCGGTGATTGCCGCGGTTCACAGCCACTGCATCGGCGGGGGTGTGGATCTCCTGAGCGCCTGCGATATCCGGATGGCCAGCCGCGACGCTGTCTTTGCCGTCCGGGAGACCAAGATGGCCATGATTGCGGATCTCGGGACCCTTCAGCGTCTTCCCTACATCATCGGGCACGGCCACTTCCGCGAACTGGCTCTGACCGGGAGGAATTTCTCGGCCGAAGAAGCCTTCAGGATGGGTTTCATCACCCACCTCTGTGACGACCGGGATTCGCTTTACGAGGAAGCCGGAAAGGTGGCCGGGGAAATCGCGGGTTGCTCTCCCCTTGCCGTTCAGGGTACAAAAGAAGTGATCAATTACAGTCGCGACCATGGGGTCTGGGCGGGGTTCGAGTACGTGGCGCAAAAGAACGCGGCCGCCCTGCCTTCAGAAGATCTGATGGAAGCGTTCAAAGCCTTTGTGGATAAAAGGCCGGCCAAATTCAAGGGCAATTGATATCAAGAATGGAGTGTCTCATGACAGACAAACGAACTTTCGTATTTTTGTGCGTGTGGTTTGCCGTGCTTGTTTTTGCGGGCCCCGCTGCTGCGGCCGGTGAAGAGAAGCCTCAAGAAGGGAAAGCCGCTTCGGTCAACGGTGTGGTGATCACCCATGACGATGTGAACCGGCAGATGTTCATCCTTGAACAACACCTTTTATCTACCCGGGGAACAGCCATCCGGCCCGATATGATCCCGGGGGTGAGGAACCAGGTTCTCAATGACCTCATCGACAAGGAGTTGCTTTATCAGGAAGCCCAGAAGCAGAAGATCGCGGTTGAAGAGAAAGCGGTCAGCGACAAGATGGAGGCCCTGAAAAGGAGTTTCCCCAGCGAGAAGGTTTTTCAGGATGAAATGGGACAGATGAATCTTTCCGAAGAAACGCTGAAAACCCAGATCAGGAAGGATCTCGTAGTCCAGCAACTTGTGGAAAAGGACATCCTTGTCCACGTGAAGGTCTCCGAGGAGGACGCCAAAGCTTTCTATGACGGCCATCCCGATCCTTTCAGGGAAGCGGAACGGGTGAGAGCGAGCCATATCCTGATCAAGGTGGAGGCGGACACGGATCCTGTCACCAAGGAGGAAAGAAGGAAAAAACTGGAGGCCGTCAAGAAGCGTCTCGACCAGGGGGAAGACTTCGCAGCGTTGGCCAAGGAGTTTTCCCAGTGCCCGAGCGCGGAAAAAGGGGGAGATCTGGGGTACTTTGAAAGGGGCAAAATGGTCAAGCCCTTTGAAGACGCTGCCTTTTCCATGAATCCGGGCGAGGTCAGCGACATCGTGGTCACCTCCTTCGGCTTCCATCTCATCAAAGTGACGGACAAGAAGCTTGGGCGCACGGTTCCCTATGACGAATCCAAGGACAGGATCAAGCAATACCTCAAGCAGGTGAAGTTCGTGGAACAAAAGAACAGCTACGTGGCGGAACTGAAGAAGAAAGGCAACGTGGAAAGGTTTTAATGAAAAGAACCGGCATGAATCGAAGGGACTTTCTCAAGAAGTCGGTTGAATGGGCCGCGTGCACGGCTGCTGTCGTGGCTCTCCCAGGCAGGTCCACAGGGGCCGAAACCGAAGAGAAAGCCCCGGATCTCGTGGTGGCCGACGGAAAACCCGGTCCCGCCACCCGGGCAGCGGTGGAGGCCATGGGCGGCATAGCTCGCTATGTCAGGCCGAAAGACAAGGTGGTCATCAAGCCGAACATGAGTTTTCCCAATCCCCCGGAGTGGGGCACCACGACCCATCCCGACGTTGTGCGTGAGCTCACGTCCCTTTGCCTGAAGGCGGGCGCTTCCTCGGTGCTTGTTTTGGACAACCCGCTCAGGAATTCAGAGATGTGCCTGGAGAGGTCGGGCCTGAGGAGGGCCTGCGGCGACCTTCCGGAAACGCAAGTGCAGGGACTGACCGACAGGAGCTTCTTTGAGGCCGTGAAGATCCCTGAAGGAAAAGCGCTCACCTCCACCATGGTCATGAAAAAAGCGCTCGAAGCGGACGTGCTCATTGCCGTGCCCGTGGCGAAATCCCACAGTGCCACCGGGGTCAGTTTGTCGATCAAAGGCATGATGGGCTTGGTGTACGATCGCAGGACGTTTCACATGGACCTTGACCTGGACGTGGCTGTTGTGGATCTGTGCACGGTTCTGAAGCCCACCCTCACCATCATCGATGCGTCCCGCATTCTGTCCGAGGGCGGTCCGGGAGGGCCGGGCAAGGTGATCCCCATGAACAAGATCATCGCCTCTACGGATTTCGTCGCCGCAGACGCGGCGGCCGTCGAGCTGGGAACGTGGTACGGCCGCAAGTTCAAAGGCCGGCAGGTCAAGCACATTCAGATGGCCCATGCCAGGGGGCTTGGCCGCATCGATGTCTCGTCTCTGTCGGTAAAAGAGGTCCACGCTTGATCAGGTTCCAGCGGCTTCTTCAAATCCCTCTTTTCGCCCTGTTTGTTTTCCTGCTCTGGTCGGCGGCCCATCCCCTTCCTGCCTGGCCGGAGGTGGACCTTTTTCTTCGTTTCGACCCCCTCATCTCATTGGGATCCATGGCCGCGGCCAGAGCTTTCATTCCAAGGGTCGCGTGGGCATTGATCATCGTCGGCCTCGCTCTTTTCCTCGGAAGAGTCTTTTGCGGTTATATCTGCCCCTTGGGTGCGACCATTGATTTCGCGGATTGGGTGAGGGCAAAGAAAAAGCCCGGAGAGAACGGATTCGAGGACGGACGCCGATACCGTTCCTTCAAATATTTTTTCCTCCTGGGCCTCGCAGGTTCGGCTCTTGCAGGAATATCCTGGGTTTTTCTGTTCTCTCCTCTTTCTTTGGCCACGCGGTTCTACTCGTTTGTCGTCCATCCCCTGGTGCTCTTGGGTTGCAATGTTTTTCTCGATACCCTTCGCCCTGTTTTTCCTCACCTGGGGCTTGATCGCCTCGCCCTGATTCGTCTCGATGTGCCCCAGTACAACACCAACCTTTTTGTCGCCCTTTTGTTTTTCGCAGTGCTTGCACTGGGCATGATCCGGCCGCGTTTCTGGTGCAGGAACCTCTGCCCTGCAGGGGCCGTCGTCGCCCTCTTCTCCCTGCGGCCCCTGTTTCGCAGGGTGGTTTCGGAAAGCTGCACGCAGTGCGGGACATGCGTCCGGGCGTGCCCGATGGGTGCCATATCGCGGGATATGAAAACGACCGCCCATTCGGAGTGCATCACCTGTCTCAAATGCAAGGAAGTGTGCCCGGAAAAGGCCGTTTTCTTCAAGGTGACGCGGCAGGTGCCGGCCATGGCCAAAGAGGTGGATCTCGGACGGAGAAAGCTCTTGAGCGCCGGTGCGGCAGGCATGGCGGCCGCCGCGGTGACCATGACCAATCTTCACCACCTCCACGGGAAGGAGAGCCCGCGAGCTCTGAGATCCGCCCGGCTCATTCGCCCTCCCGGCAGCCTTCCCGAGCCCGGATTTCAGGATCGCTGTGTGAGGTGCGGCGAGTGTGTCAAGGCCTGCCTGACCAACACCCTTCAACCGGTCTGGTTCGAAGCCGGTCTCGCAGGCCTGTGGACGCCCAAGGTGACGGCTCGCTCGGCTGGATGCGAGCAAGGCTGCGCGACATGCGGACAGGTCTGCCCGACCGGCGCCATCAGGCCCCTGAGTCTCGAGGAAAAGCTGTTTGCAAAGATCGGCACGGCACGGATCGACAAGAGCCGGTGCATCGCCTGGGAGCAGAACAAGAAGTGCCTGATCTGCGATGAAATTTGCCCGTACAACGCGATCTCTTCCCAATTTGTGCCCGACCACCCGGTGACGGTGCCGGTCATTGATGAGAACAAATGCAACGGGTGCGGATATTGCGAGAATAAATGCCCGGTGGTTGGAGAGTCGGCAATCCTCGTGGAACCCCTGGGAGAACTCCGTTTGGCAACAGGTTCCTACAGGGAGAAAGCAAAGGAACTCGGTCTTGTTTTCCACGCCAAGACAGAGGTGAGGGATGACTTTATTCTTGAATCCGTAAAGGACAAAGAAGGGCAGGTGAAGACGGAAGAAAAGCCTCTCCCCCCGGGATTCGTGGTTGATCAATGATCCGCGTCGCTTCCCCTGCCCTCAAGGAGAGGATCACTACTCTCCGTGATACTTGAAGGAGACGTTGACTCTGGCGCGGTAACTCTTCACCTTGCCGTTTTCTATGGTGACATCGAGCTTGGTGATCTCGGCAACCCTCAAGTCCTTGAGGCTTGCTCCAGCCGTCTCCACGGCGACCTTGGCCGCCTCCTCCCAGGTCTTCGTGCTTGTCCCAACCAGTTCAATGATCTTGTAGGTGCTTCCCGCCATGTCACACCTCCTTTGAAAAGTGTTCGTGTCACGGCCGAAGTGGCCGGGTAAGTGTGGGCAGCATAGTGGAATAATTTGCGGGGGTCAAGGGTAAAGATGGATTTTGCGGATTGGATGTGCTAAGTCCATCGAGTCATAAATTCGGTGACAGGAGACGAGAAAGGAGCCTGAACGATGAAAACGTCATCCGATGTTTGCACGTGCGGGACTCAGGTGTCCGCCGAAGAAGAGAGGAAGGGCGGCTTGTGCCCGGTGTGCGGGAAAAGCATGAAGAAGGTGGAAGCCCTGTCCGACAGCCTGATCGAAGCCACGTTCGAAGTTTTGGCTGAAGAAGGGGCGATCTGGTCGGGGGCGCGTTAAAAACACCCTTGACAAAAAGAAAATGGTGTTTACATTTCAGCCTGAAATTTTTGTTTAAGCGAATAAAATCAGAAAGTTATTAATATCTACACCCTCTGAATTCCGGCATTGCCGCGGAGGAAAAACATTAATTTTTTATTACTATCCATGAAAGGAACAGGAGGTTAGCGGGATGAAAGTGAAACCATTGAATGACAGGGTACTGGTTTTGAGAACGGGTGAAGAGGAAAAGACAGCGGGAGGCATTATCATCCCCGATACGGCCAAAGAGAAGCCCCAGGAGGGCAAGGTGGTCGCGGTCGGCCCCGGAAAGGTCAACGACAAGGGCGAGAAAATAAATCTCGACGTGAAAGCGGGCGACAAGGTGCTGTTCGGGAAATACGCGGGCAACGAGATTCGCATCGACGGGGTCGAGCACCTGATCATGAGAGAAGACGACATACTGGCGATCATTGACTAAAGAGGAGGTGGTTAGACATGGCAGGTAAAGAAATTAAGTATGGAAATAACGCCCGGGAAAAAATGATGAAGGGCGTGGATACGCTTGCGGACGCAGTGAAAGTGACCCTGGGACCGAAAGGGCGCAACGTCCTGATCGAGAAAAGCTGGGGTTCGCCAAAGTCGACGAAAGACGGCGTGACGGTGGCGAAGGAAATAGAAATCGAGGACAAGTTCGAGAACATGGGCGCGAAGATGGTCAAGGAGGTGGCCTCCAAGACGTCTGATGTGGCGGGAGACGGAACCACGACGGCCACGATCCTGGCTCAGAGCATTTTTCGCGAGGGCAGCAAGCTCGTGGCGGCCGGCGCCAATCCCATGGCCTTGAAGCGAGGGCTGGACAAGGCTGTGGAAGTGGTGGTGGAGGAGTTGAGGAAGTTCTCGAAGCCGACCAAGGAAAAGAAAGAGATCTCGCAGGTGGGGACCGTGTCGGCAAACAACGACCGCGGGATCGGCGACATCATTGCCGAGTCGATGGAAAAGGTCGGCAAAGAAGGCGTGATCACGGTCGAGGAAGCCAAGGGTATGGAGACGACCCTCGATATCGTGGAAGGCATGCAGTTTGACCGGGGATATTTGAGCCCCTACTTCGTGACGGATCCTGAAAAGATGGAGGCCCATTTGGATGAGCCTTATATCTTGCTCTATGAGAAAAAGGTGAGCGTCATGAAGGACCTGATCCCCATCCTGGAACAGATCGCGAAGATGGGACGGCCTTTGCTCATTATCGCCGAGGATGTGGAAGGAGAAGCCCTGGCGACCCTGGTGGTGAACAAGCTGCGCGGAACCCTGAAGTGTGCAGCAGCCAAGGCGCCCGGATTCGGGGATCGCCGAAAGGCCATGCTGGAAGATATTGCGATTCTGACCGGAGGCCAATTGATCAGCGAGGATCTCGGGTGGAAGCTTGAAAACGTGACCCTGAATGATCTCGGAACCGCCAAACGGGTGACCCTGGACAAAGACAACACCACGATCGTAGACGGAGGCGGCAGCAGAAAAGCCCTCGAGGGCCGGGTGAAACAGATCCGCGCCCAAATCGATGAGACCACCAGCGATTATGACAGGGAGAAGCTGCAGGAACGTCTGGCGAAACTCATCGGGGGTGTTGCGGTGATCAATGTGGGCGCTGCGACGGAATTAGAGATGAAAGAGAAAAAGGACCGTGTCGAGGATGCGCTCAATGCGACAAGGGCGGCGGTGGAGGAAGGCATCGTGCCCGGAGGCGGAGTGGCGCTCGTACGGACCCTGAAGGCCCTGGAAAAGCTGGATGTCTCCGGGGATGAGAAGATGGGTGCCAACATCATCAAGAGGGCTTTGGAAGAGCCCCTGAGGCAGATTGCGAATAATGCGGGATTCGAGGGATCCGTGGTCGTTCAAAAAGTCATGGAAGGTAAGGGAGCCTTCGGGTTCAACGCCGAGACGGGCACCTACGAGGACCTGATCGAGGCGGGGATCATCGATCCGACCAAGGTGACCCGGTTCGCCCTTCAGAATGCGGCTTCGGTCGCGGGATTGCTGTTGACCACCGAGGCGATGGTCGCGGAAAAGCCCGAAAAGAAGAAAGCGGGGGCTGGGATGCCTCAGATGCCGCCTGAGGATATGTACTAATCCGTTTCGTGAGTCCATGGGAGCCCGGGCGGGTATTCCAGCCTGGGTTCCCAAGATACGATCTCTCACCTCCCCATCCGTCAAGGACCGAGCAACGGAAGCCCGGCTCCTTGAATCCCGGATCGAAGAGTTTCATGGGCCACCTGAATGCTTTACATCGAGGAGGTTGTCTATGCCGACGTACGATTATGTCTGTAACAAGTGCAAGAAGAAGTTTTCTCTGACCCTGTCTATTTCCGAGTATGAGAAGACGAAAACCCGGTGCCCGAAGTGCAAGAGCACCGATGTGAGACAACAGATTTCGTCTTTTCAAACCATCACATCCAAGAAGAGCTGAATACCTTCCTGGGAATCGCGAGTGAGCATTAAAAATAAGGACCGGTGCGACCGGTCCTTATTTCTTACGCGTAAAAGGACTTGCGTTTCTTCTGTTGACGCCCCACCATGATGCCCAGGAGGAGGCCGCACAGCAGTACGAGGGCTCCCGTGGCGAACCACCGAGTCATTTGAGAAGATCTGAGTTGCTCCACCTCTTTCCTGAGATTTTCCAGATGCAATCTGGCGTTTTCGAGGGCCGCTTCATTCATGGCATTGGTCCTCCTGAGCTTGAGGAATCCTTCGGCGCCTTGTTTCAGTTTCTCATAACTGGCCTGGATCTCTTCCAGCACCCTGGTCTTCTTCTGAAGCTCTGAAGCGAGGTCTTCTTTTTGGCGCTGAGCTTCGCTGTAGACGCCCTCCAGGTTAACCAGTTTTGCCTGAAGTGCCGCGTTTTCCTCTCTGAGGTTTCTAGCCTGTAATGACCATGGCGGGCGGGTGATGAGGTATTTGGAAAAGACCCAGCCTTCTTTGGCGCCGTCTACCATGCGCACGAGGTTCCAGTCTCCTTGTGTCTCAAGAACCTCCACGGCCTGACCCGAGGCAAGCATGGCAATGATCTTGTTCTCAGTGGTGGGGCCCGTGCGAAGGGTGATCTCGAAGGTGTCGGTCACATAAGCCCGGCCGGCCCGGCAGGGCTGGTGAGAGAGGAGGACGGCACAGCCCAGAAGCAAAAAGATCAAATGCAGCCTTTTCATGATCAATCCCCTTTGAATTATATCCCTTCTCTGCTCTATGGGAACCTGAATAATAGAAAATCCTTCGCAGGTCAAACGATTAAAATGTCCCAGTGCTTCTGCGTAAGGATGGGGAAGACGGGTGTTGAGGGGTGAGTTTTCGAGGAAGACGCGTTTCACGGCTTTCCGAGAGGCGCGAAAGCCGTGCAAGGAAGCGCTCGGAAAGACCCGGGGCATAGCTCATGTTATTCCAGATGGTGCCTTCGGCTTCTTTGAAATAAGCTCCTTGTGCGCAAGGCCTGCAAAAAGGCAGTCCATCGACCATGACTTCCCGGCGGTCCCGAATGACCTGCCCGCAGCGGCTGCACACCGCCTTGTATCGAGTCGGGCCGGGCAAGTCTGCATCGGAAAGGGGGACGACCACTTTCTGAACCCGGAAAAGGATCGAATCCGGCATACGGCAGTAGGCCATGAGCTGCTGATCCGCCTTTCCGGGGATGTCCGGCGCGTAAAACGCCGCCAGGTCCCGTGATTCCTCGGTGGAGACGACTCGGAAAGCCTCTCCGGTCTCCAGATTGAGGAAGGTGGCTGCCATGATCCCGTAATCCGCGTATTTCAAGGACCGTCGTCCCAACTTGACGCCGGTCACGTGGGCAACGGCATCGGCTGCGCATCGATCCATCTCCACGTAAACGATGAGTTTCTTGATTTGGTCGTGCCGGGTCGGCTCATCGAATCCGAGGAGACGGCAGCCCAGCATGGCCATGCGCACGCCCACGGCCTGGCCCGGGCAAAGATGCCCATGGGCTTCCGCAGAGGATAAGAGGAGATCTTCGAATGATTTCATGGCGGGGCTTATATTAAATCCAACATAACAAAAAATAAAGAAAAAATGTCTCATGAAAGAAGATTCCAAGAAGAAATCCTGAGGTCGGCTCACGTGAACAAATCAGGTTGCGAACAGGGGGACCTCCCCGTATAATGGATCGTGTCCTGATGCGATTCCATGCCCCCGGTGCCCACAACCACAGGTGCGAAAAGAGGTGAAGGTGGATTACATCATATGCCGGCGTAAGAAATCAAGACCCAAGACGAGCGTGAGCGTCTGTGAGAGGTGCTCGCGGAAACGCTCGTGCCCCGACTACCGGGCGTATGTCCAACCCTCGCTTTTCCCGAAACTGGGTCAGGCCGGAAGCGAAAAAAGGCCGAGGAAGCGAACGGCCAGAGCACCGAAAAAAACCCCCGACGCCGTGCAGGAACAAATGCCCCTTTCCCTCACCTGATATGGCTAACGAAGCTCCTCGTCAAATCGATCCATTTTCCCGGCAAGCTGGTGCAGAGGGGGCCTAGCAGGGACGACCATTCCCCTCAAGGCGATATCTATCGGCGTCGAGGGATGCGAACCGCTCTTTGAGGGTTTGAGATCCCTTTGTGATCGTCGGCAAGAGAGGTTCTGCCAGGGCTTACGTGGAGCAAACCCTCAAAGATCGATTCGCTGCAATCTCCGTTGACCACTTTTTGAGATATCGCCTTTCGGGGAACGGCCGTCCCTGCCGGGCTCTGGGCGGTTTGAGGCGGAGCTGCACCAGAACTTAGAATCCACCGGACAGAAACCTGTCCACTCCCTCAATGACCGTCCGTGGCGAGAGCTCTTCGAGACAGCGGCTCTTGCTCCTGCGGTGCCGGTCACAGCCCTCCTGGTGGCAGGGAACGCAGTCGCCTTGCCCCTGGATGAGAAGGACATTGCCGACCCTTTGAGTCCCTTGGCGGTCAAAGGGATTCTTGTCCTGTCTATAGCCGTAAGGCCATGGGGCCCATTTTACGGGGTTGGTCGGTCCGTATAACGCAACGGTCGCCGCGCCGGTGGCTGCGGCAAGGTGGGTCACCGCGGTGTCGGGTCCCACATAGACTTTGCAGGACCGAAGCAGCGAGGTCACTTCCCTGAAGGTCAGCTTTCCTGCAAGATTCACGACATTTCGGGCCATTCTCGACAGGGCCGCCCGAAGATAGGCTTTTTCCTCCTCGTTTCCTCCGCCGGTAATCACGATGGAGAATCCTTTTGAAGCGAGGTGCTCCGCCAACTGGGCCCAGCCTTCCAGGGTCCAACGCTTGTAATCGCGCAGGGGTACCATGTGGAACACGGCGTAGAGATGCCCGTCCATGTCAAAAGGAAGCCGTTCTTTCAGAGCCCGGGCCGATTCCGGCGATTCCGGCGGGATCACGTCATAGTGCCGGGGGATTTCGAGGACATCACAAAGCCGAAGGTTTTGAACGACCGTATGGGTGTCCCGGTCGTCGAGCTCGGTCCAGCCCTGGGATATAAACTTTTTCCACGCCTCCTGGAGACGGTATGGGGGGACGATGTTGACCCTTTTGGGTGCGGCCTCGAAAGTGTAAAGGGCAGGCCTGTCGCCGCACTGGGTAGTCAGGGAAAGATCGTAGCGCCGGAGTATTCTTGTGACCAGGGAGGCGTATTCTCTGAGGCCCGGGTCCTTGCTCACCGTGATGAGGTTGTTCACGTCAGGGTTGCCCTGCAGGATGCCCTCTGTTCCCTTGTACACGAGCACATCCACGAGCGCGTCTCCATAGGCAAGGCGGAGCGATCGAAGGACGGGGGTGGCGAGAAGAACGTCCCCGATCTGACGGGTCACGACCATCAGGATCTTTTCGGCGGGAAATTTCATGGGCGGCAAAAATGCATCAAAGGAGACGGTCGATCGAAACGTATTCGAGGCCGAAGGCTTCCGCCACAGCCTTGTAGGTGATCTTTCCCTGGATGACATTGGCGCCGAGTTTGATTTCCGGATTTTCTCCCATGGCCCTCCGCCACCCTTTGTCTGCGATTTGCAGGGCATAGGGGAGGGTGGCGTTCGTCAGGGCTATGGTGGACGTCTTCGGAACCGCTCCCGGCATATTGGCAACGCAATAGTGAACGACGCCGTCGACCGTGTAAATGGGATCCGCGTGGGTGGTCGGCTTCGATGTTTCAAAGCATCCTCCCTGGTCGATGGCGACATCCACAAGCACCGCTCCCCTCTTCATGGTTTTGAGCATATCCCGCGTGATCAGCTTGGGTGCCTTGGCTCCAGGCACGAGCACCGCCCCGACCACCACGTCGGCCCTTGTAGCCAAATCACGAATCGTGGCCGGGTTGGAAAAAAGAAGAAAACAGTTGCTTGGCATGACGTCGCTCAGATAACGCAGCCGGTCCAGGCTCATGTCAAGGAGGAAGACCTTGGCTCCGAGACCGCAGGCCATCTTGGCTGCGTTTGTCCCCACCACACCCCCTCCGATGATCAGAACATTGCCCGGATCGACTCCCGGGACGCCTCCGAGGAGAACGCCGTTTCCGCCTTGGGTCATTTCCAGGTACTTTGCCCCTTGCTGGATGGCCATACGGCCGGCCACCTCGCTCATGGGGGTCAGGAGGGGCAGGGAGCAATCGGCCTTTTGGATGGTTTCATAGGCGATGTTGACGGAACGACACTTGATCAGTTCATGGGTCAACTGTTCTGCGGCGGCCAGATGCAAATACGTGAAAACGATCTGGTCTTCGCGAATCAAGGCGTACTCCGGCGGGAGCGGTTCCTTGACGTGCATGACCATGTCGGATCGCTCAAAGATCTCCTGGGGCGTATCCAGGATATGAGCCCCTGCCCGGATATAGGCCTCGTCTTCGAAGCCGCTCCCCCTGCCCGCCCCTTTTTCCACGAGGAGGGTGTGTCCGTGGTGCACCATCACTTCGGCGCCGGCCGGGGTCATGGAGACCCGGTTTTCCTCTGCCTTGATCTCTTTCAGAATTCCTACGATCATTTCTCGACTCCTTCTTGTAAACGCTGATGACAGGGCCTCATGTCACCCCCGCACATAAGAATCCCCCTCGATCCCCCTTTAAGAAAGGGGGAGGACAGAAGGTAGGGGGAAACTTTCCCCCCTTTGAAAAAGGGGGGCCAGGGGGGATTTTCACGGTAAAAGGATGTCCCCGTTAAGATCGGTTGTCACTTTGGCGCATGCGGCCACCACGCTGTCGGAGATTCGGACGCCGGCTTTCACCTCCACGCCCTCCCATAGCACGGATCGCCGGACGGTCGCACCCTCCCCGATGCTGCAGCCGTCGCCGATCACCGCCCAATCCTCCATGCTGGCCGAGGGATGAACCCGGCAATCCGAGCCGACGAGGAAAGGCCGAGCAGCGAAATCCCGGTTCGCTTCCATGTACTGGGTCACACTGCCGATGTCGCGCCAGTAGTGGTTCCTGGATACGTAAGCTTTGATGGGCTCGCCGTCGCGAATCAGATTGCGGTAGGAGGTAACAATGTCCGAGAATCCGCCGGCAGGGATCATCGCGAGCATTCGGGGGTCGAGGATGTGAATGCCGGTAAAGGCCATCCTTCCGGCGTGCGCCGTTTTCCCGATGTCCGTGATGTTGAGGTCGTTGTCGGCTTCGATCTGATTAAAGGGAAGGCAATCGTGAAGCACGAGCGTGACCAAGGCTCCCGAACTCACGTGACGATGAATGGCCTCCTCGAGATCAATATCCGTAAGGATGTCCACGTTCATGACCGCGAAAGGCTCACGGCCGAAGAAGTCTTCGACATTCTTGATTCCTCCTCCTGTGCCCAGGATTTCAGGCTCCACCCTGACCTCGGTTTTTACCCCGTGGGGAGGGTGTTGCCGAACATACTCCACCACCTGATCATGATGATGATGGGCGTTGAGAATGATATCAGAACAGCCGTAGTTCCTGAGGTAATCGACACACCATGCCAGGATGGGCCTGTTCGCTACGGGCATGAGCGCTTTGGGCCTCTTGTCCGTGAGAGGATGAAGCCTTGTGCCGAATCCGGCTGCCAGAATCATGGCTTTCATGAAGAAGTGCCTAAAGTGCCTAAAATTAAAAAGCCTGGAGTACACGAGTACTGGGGTGTTGGAGTAATGGGTTAAACTCCACTGCAAGAAAACCAGCACCCTTGAGCACGAAACGAAAAGATCTCAAAAAAAAAGTGACCGTGTCAAATGATATTCATAACGCTGTGTTCTTCATGGCGTTCAACATGCCGGGGTTTTAGGACAGAACATTTTTGTTTGTCGGTATCTCCCGACAAACAAAAACCTTTCTCCTTTCCTTCAGGGCGAGTCCATAGTAGGCCTCGCTCCCGGAGTAGGCTCTTGCCGACTCGAAGTAATTGATGCCGAGGTCGATGGCCCGGTTGACAAGTTCGTAAGCCTGGGACTCGTAGCCGTAGGTCCTCAGCACGCCCTCGCCGCCAAGGCCCATGATGGTGGCTTGCCAGCCGGTCCGGCCCAGGGTTCTTTTGGGAATGGTCATGAGTGTCCCAGATCTCGCCGCATTTGCTCCACATTGGCATGAATCGACAGTCTTTTCAAGAAGTTTCTGTTTTTCTCCCCATGGGGCAAGGGTTGAGAAAAGCGTTTTTTTCTGGTAAATTTCATGGAACCACAAGGAGTGTGGAGCAATGCCGGCGAATCTGCCCCCCATGTACTTCGAGGCGGAAAAACGCTTTCGGGAAGCCAAGACGCCCGAAGACAAGGTCGAGGCCCTTGAAGAAATGCTTGCCATCATGCCCAAGCACAAGGGTACGGACAAGCTCAAGGCCGATCTTCGTCGCAAGATTGCAAAGCTTAAGGATGAATCCCAACAGAAAAAGGCAGGGGCGAGGAGTGTCACCCCCTACTCGATCAACAAGGAGGGGGCCGGACAGTTCGTCGTGATCGGACCACCCAACACGGGGAAATCATCGCTTGTGGCCACGCTCACCCATGCAAGCCCTGAGGTGGGTGACTTCCCTCACACGACCTGGAAGCCTACACCGGGCATGGTGCCTTACGAAAACATCCAGTTCCAGTTGATCGATATGCCTCCAATCAGCCATGAATACACCGATCCTCTGATGGTGGACCTCCTGCGGCGAGGGGACATCCTGGTGATCATGCTGGACCTCAAGGCCGACGTGCTCCAGCAACTGGAGGACACCCTTTCCATTCTCGGCGAATGGCGGATCTTCCCGGAAGGTGCCGCCGTGCCGGGGGACCTGAAGAAGCCGCCCGCCATGAAGAAAATGCTTCTTGTGGTCAACAAGGTGGACGATGAGGAGGATCTGGAGGATTACGATGTTTTTGTGGAGCTGGCGGGAACGACGATTCCCACGATGGCTGTTTCCGTGACCAGGGCTCGAAACCTGACGGCTTTCATCGAGAAGATGTACGAGGCGCTCAACATCATCCGCGTCTACACCCGGGCTCCGGGCAAGGAGCCGGACTTCACGTCGCCTTTCGTATTGCCCAGAGAGAGCAAGCTGGAAGACTTGGGTGAAAAAATTCACAAGGACTTTAAAGAGAAGCTAAAGTATGCGAGAATCTGGGGCAAGGCGGTTTACGACGGCCAGATGGTGCAGCGAGATTACGTGCTCCGGGAAGGGGATGTGGCTGAGTTTCATGTGTGAAAGAATGGAGCAGCCGACTTCGCCGGAGCAGCCTCCGGCTGTGACGGCTGAACTGGAGTACTGGAGTGTTGGAGTAATGAGGTAAATCATTCATGCCTACGTTTGTCGCCATCGTTGCTGCAAGTGTCACCGGTTACCTGGTGAGCAAGCTCCTGGGAGATGTGCCGTTCATATGGAGCGCCGGGTTGTCGTTTATCCTGTGGGTCCTGGTGTTCTATTTCACGAAGAGATTCCTGAGCAGCCTCAAGCCGTAGGAAGAAAGGACTCTCAAAAGCCTGTCCTACGACCTAGAACCCTCCCCCCTCTGCCTCGTGCCGTCATTGCGAGGGACCGGAGGGAGCGTGGCAATCCAGTGGAAAGCACTGTCCCGAGCAAAGCGAGGGATCTCCTGGTGACGCGAAAAGATCCTTGGATCCGCCTTCGGCGGCCTCAGGACGACTCGCCGCGCGAGTCGGATTGCTTCGGTCGTTGCACTCCCTCGCAATGACCGTTGTGAAATGAGCAGTAAGGCTGTCGGACAGACTGTCGACACTATTTAAATGGATGGGGCGAGCCTCATGTCGAATGCTCATGAAAAGATCCTGAATGAACTCATCGATTACCGGGGCGACTGCTGAAAGGCCTACCTGGACATAGGTCTATGTCTCAGATTGGTGCCGCCCGGCAAGGAATTCGAATTCATCGTCGAAAAAGACAAGGTCGACAAGGTCAAAAGAGTGATCGCGCATAACGACGGTGAAGTCATCGCTGAGAGGGCGGATCAGGAAGACGTGCGAATGAGGGTCCGGAGAATCGGCTCGGGCAAGGAGCCCTAATCCGATGACCCTGGGAAGGATCATGAATATGCCCCTGAAATGGCCCCACTGGGTCGTCCTCATTCCCATTCTGGTCGGCGCATTCTATTATTTCTACCCGAGAATCGAAAATTTTTTCATCTTCTTCCCCCAGAGAGCCTTTGATTTTGAGCCCGAGTCCTTTGGGCTGGCTTACAGAGATGCCGCCTTCACCACAGAGGACGGCAAGACCCTGCATGGGTGGTTCTTTCCCGGGGAAAGGGAGGACCCCGTCATCCTTCACTTCCACGGCAATGCAGGGAACATCTCCCATCGCCTCGACCTGATCAAGAATTTCCGACAAAAGAGGCTGCAGGTTTTTATCTTCGATTACCGGGGATTCGGAAAAAGCCAGGGAAGGCCGTCTGAAAAGGGCCTTTATTTGGACGCCATGGCCGCCTACGACTACCTGGTGCAGAAAGAGGGCATTCTGCCCGGCAAGATTGTGCTTCACGGGCATTCCATCGGCGCTGCCGTGGCCGTGGAAGCGGCGCTCAACAGAAGCGCCAGGTCCGTTATCCTGGAAAGCGCTTTCACGTCTACCAAGGACATGGCAAAGACAATGCCCCTGTTTTTTCTGCTTTCGCCCTTCCTTCCCGCCAACTACAACAACCTCGAAAAAGTCCCTCGCCTTCGCATCCCAAAACTCATCATTCACGGGGACAGGGATGAGATCGTGCCCTTTTCCATGGGTGAAAGGCTTTTTGCCGCTGCGGCTGAACCCAAGCGCTTCTTGCGTCTCGAGGGCGCCGGACACAACGACACCTATGTGGTAAGTGAAAGGGTGTACTTTGAAATGTTTGCGAAGTTCGCGAGATACCCGAGAAAATTGGAGGAGTGATTTGGAGATAAGCCGAAAAAACGGCTTGTTAGAACACCGTGGCCGGAATACGATAGCGGTACAGAAATCTCGATTTCATGCGCTCGAATCCGGATAAGGATTATTGCCTGGTGGTTAGGTTGTGGGGTGAGAAATGAATCAGCGGACGAAGAACCTAAAAAGACCGGTTTCCAGGGAAAACAGACTTTCCGATGAAGTCGAGAACTTGGAACAAGTCATTGCGCAGCAAAAAAAGACCATCGAAGCGTTAAAAGAAAGCGAAAAAAAATACCACAGTTTTTTCGACAATGCCCTTGTGGCGATGCTTCAGTCAAGAATTAAAGATGGGAAACTTGTGGACGCCAACGAGCAATTCGCAGCCATGTTTGGATATAAGAATCGGGAGGAACTCATTAAGAGTTCCTTGCCTTCAAATCGCTATGTAGACTTGAAAGACAGAAAAAAACTGTTGGACAAACTGTATCAGGAGGGCGAGGTGAAGGACTTTGAAGCTCGCCTTCGGAAGAAAGATGGCACGGTCCGATGGGGTAGGATCTGGGCAAGAATAGTCCCAGACAAAGGCTACATTGAAGCTATCTCCACGGATGTTACAGAAAGAAAGATGGCTGAAAAAGCCTTGGAAAAGAAGGAAAAAGTGTTACACATACAGGCTAGAAAGCTGGAGGAGATGAATTCGGCGCTGAAGGTATTCATTCAACACATGGAGGAAGAGACTAAACAAAAAGAGAGTAACATGGTCGCCATTTTCAAAACCCTAATTTTCCCATACTTCGACAGACTCAAAAGGTCAAGGCTAGACGAAAGTCAGAGAGCCTTCATCGAGATTCTTGAAACCAACATGAGGAAAATATTTTCATCCTTTGCCGTCTCACTTTCTTCCGGTACCACAATGCTCTCGCCTACAGAGATACAGGTAGCCGCCTTGATCAAAGAAGGAAAGACCTCCAAGGAGATAGGGGAGATTCTCAATATGTCTGCGGATACGGTTTCGTTTCACCGAAAGAATATGCGAAAGAAATTCGATCTCGTAAAGCGGAAAGCCAACCTGAGGACCTATCTCCAATCCTTGGACGCCAAATAGTCCAGAATATGGTCCACTGATATGGTAGTAATAACCTACCAAAAGCCCACCTTTAATGTACCAACACTTAAGTTGCGTTCCATGTTATAAAACTCCAAGTCAGAACTCGGGCAGTTATCAACCCCACCTCCCTCATCAGACCAGAATGCCGAGCGAAGGCTCAGGGAATGTAAGGTTTCGGACCTTGATTCCATTGCGAGCGAATACTCAGAACAGCCGTTGGGGTTGGAGTGTGTCAAACCAAATGATCACCGGAGCGAGAAATATGAACGTTGAGAAAAAGATACACCGCGATGCAATACTGATGGATGCAACATGCCCTTTGGCAGATTATGAGAACTACTGGAAAAACTGGATAAGGGGTGGAGCAACGGTGATAGCTCCGACGGTAAACCGTCCACCTGAACTCATGTACGACACCATGCGACGACTGGGAAAATGGTTTGAAAAACTTCGGAAAAATTTTGACAGATTGATGCTGATTGAACGGGTGAGCGACATATTCGAAGCCAAAAAACAGGGTAAGCTTGGTCTGATTTTTCACCTACAAGGAACCATGCCTATTGAGATGAATATCAACCATATTGAAATTTATTACCGCCTAGGCGTGCGCATGATTCAATTGACCTACAACGTGAGAGATTTTGTGGGTGATGGGTGCCAGGAAAGGACGGACAGTGGGTTGAGTGACTTTGGTATCGAAGTCATAGAGGAGATGAACCGTCTAGGTATTGTGGTTGATTGTGCTCACACTGGGCACCAGACGACGCTTGAGGCGATAAAGGTCTCCGATAAACCGGTCATCATTTCTCATGGAAACGCCTTCGCTGTTTGTGAGAACTCTCGCAATCTCCCAGATAAGATTATCAAGGCCATAGCTCAGAAAGGAGGCGTGATAGGGATCAATGGCTTTCCAGGATTCGTGGCGAAAAAGAAGAGGCCGACTCTCGATGACCTCATAAACCATGTAGACTACATTGCTCAACGGGTTGGAATAGACCACGTGTCGCTGGGGATCGATTATTTCGAGGGACAGGCAGGTGTAGCCCAGGATGATGCTGCGGTTGCTCTTTATGAGGGGTTGGTAGAGGCAGGAGTGTGGGATCCGAAGGACTATCCGCCTCCGCCCTGGGTTTATCCGAAGGGGATAGAAATGCCCGAGAGATTGCCGAACCTGACGGCAGGGCTCATTCGACGAGGATATTCGGAGGAAGAAGTCAAGAAGGTATTGGGGCTCAATCTAATTCGTGTATTCAACGAGGTTTGGGTCTAGGGGATCCGATGGGGATCGTGCGAAGCGGTTTTTAATTTGCGTAGAGCGAATGGACGACGGGGCATTCGCAGGTCGGGAAGAAAGTGAATGTTCGCAAAAAAGGGTAGAGAAAGCCTTTTGAAAAACAAGCGAGTCATTTTGGCCGTTGACTCTCACACGATGGGAGAGCCGACCAGGATCGTGATCGACGGGGTCGGGGCGATACCAGGGAAATCAATGGCTGAGAAACGCAGGTATTTCATAGCCCACTTTGATGATCTCCGGACCTGTCTCATGCATGAACCAAGAGGGCATAGAGATATGTTCGGCGCAGTTATGCAGCAACCTACACATCCTAGAGCCGATCTGGGACTTTTGTTCATGGATGGAGGCGGGTATTTGACCATGTGTGGACACGGGGCAATCGGTGCAGTCAGGGTGGCGCTCGAACTTGGAATGATAGAGAGAGACGGGAATCAATCGAAAATAATCCTGGACACGCCCGCAGGTTTGGTGTCCGTACGGGTGGATGGATCAAAAGACAAAATAACGGGCATTTCTCTCCAGAACGTCCCCTCGTTCCTTTACCGCAAAGACTTGTGCATAGAGGTGCCTGGAATAGGTCCGATTAATATGGATATCGCTTTTGGTGGCAATTTTTGTGCTTTGATAGCTGCCTCTGAGGTTGGTGTAAAGTTGCTTCCCGACAATACCGAAAGACTCGTTGAAGTCGGAATGAGAATTTTGAGTCGCCTCAAGGAGTGCTTGGAAGTGCGTCACCCCAAATTGCCAGATGTTCGGACTGTAGATTTGGTTGAGATTTATGGACCTCCAGATACCAAAGAGGCTGACGCGAAAAATATCGTTGTTTTTGGGGACGGACAATTTGATCGGTCTCCCTGCGGCACTGGGACATGTGCAAAAATGGCATCCTTGTTTGCGAGGGGCCAGCTTGGTCTGAAGCAGACGTTCGTTCACGAGAGCATTGTAGGAACCATTTTTCGCGGTCGGCTTATCGGCAAAGAAAAGGTGGGGACGATTTCAGCCGTCATCCCGGAAATTACAGGTCAAGCCTTCATTACCGGGATTCAGGAAATCTTGATCGACCCGGATGATCCCCTAAAGTATGGCTTCCGGTTGGGTGGAAGTGTGTTTTCTGACTCAAGAAAGGAGACCAGAGAACGGGGTAGCCATCAGGCAGGCGGCGCGCGAATGGAATGAAACAAAAATAGGGTCACTCTGGCGACGATTGGCTCAGCTAGGAACCTTGTTCGGAAACACGATTGCCTAGGTGGATTGTCAATGAACGGCATGCGAGACATTGGATTGACATCAAAAGATTCTTGATCGAAGGAGGGCGAGAAAAATGACACGAAAGGCGATTTTTGTGGGAGTTCTTCTGGCAGCATTTTGGGCCAGTCAGTGGGTCACCGGACCCGCCTTGGCTTCAGACATCAATTGGAAGATGTCATTGCGCGTAACCCTGACCAGTCCGGAAGGCAAGGCGCATCAGAGGTTCGCTGATTTGGTGAAGGCCAAGAGCAAAGGCAAAATGACCATAACGATTTATCCAGCCGAGCAATTGGGTAAGGTAGACGCTTCTTTGGAGCAACTAAAAACGGGGCTGATACAGATCATGCCCGAAGCGTCTTCTTTCCTTCAAAAGTACGATCCGCGCGTGGAGATCGCCTACCTGTCTTTCAACTTCTCCGACCGGAATCACTGGATTCGTTTTCTGGAGTCGGAAATGGTGAGGGGTTGGTACGATTCGATTGCGAAGAATCACAATATTATGATCCTAGGCAAAGAACAGGATTTTATGAGGGGACCTTATCGTGTCATGGTGTCCAAGAAACAGGTTAATGGTCTTGAAGACATCAAAGGTATGAAAATAAGGATTCATCCAGCAGAGAAAGCGGTGGCTGTATGGAAATACCTGGGGGCGAACGTGATCATTTTGGCATGGACAGAAACTTATGAGGCTCTTGGTCGTGGTACGATTGACGCCCTCACCTCTCCAATTAGCCTGGTCGAGTCTATGAAGTTTTATGAGCAGGCGAAATACGTGATCAAATGTGACGAGGTTCCACAAGGGGTTGCTTATATGACGAATTACAAGCAATTTCAAGAACTCAGCCCCGAATTGCAGAAGGTCTTGCTCGAATCCCATAAGGAAGCGGCTGCATATGCAACCCAATTGGCGAAGGACGATGCGGAACTTTCGTTGGTAAGGATGGAAAAAGAGGGGGTGAAGTTTAGCGAAATGGATTTAAAACCCTTTGTGATTGCAATAAGGCCTTTGTACCAAAAATGGGAAGAGGAAGGTAAATTGCCTGCAGGAACACTCCAGAAGGTAGCTGATCTGGCCACGAAATAGTGCCAGGATAGTGATCTCAGAGGAAATGCTTGGAAATACCGTGGTTACGCTAGGGAGACATTTACTGCTGATCTTGGAAAAGGCCTTCGTCCTCATGACAGTCCTCTTTTTGGCTGCAATGGGAACCATCAGCCTTGTACAAATCTTCTGCCGGTATGCACTCAACCATGGCCTTGTCTGGGCTTTCCCGACAGTCATGCTCCTCTTCGTCTGGCTCGTTTTCCTGGGAGCGTTTGTCATCTACCGGAGAAAGAAGGATATTGCCGTAAATTTCATCATCAACCTTTTCCCGGAAAGATGGCGAAGCAAGTTCGTCTTCGGGACAAACCTGTTGGTGATAGCCTTGCTGGTGGCCCTCCTGATCCAGTTTCCTTCAATTGTCCGTGAGCAGAACACCCAGATGAACATTATTCACCTTCCCCGCTATGTGCAATCCGTTCCATTGTTTATCGGGATGGCCTTTATTCTTTTGGACTATATTATCGATACTGTCGAGATCGCCAAGAGGGTTTCGAGAAAACAAATAAAGGCTGATTGAGAATATGGTCGCCCTCTTGCTCATAGGAATTTTCCTTGTTTTCATATGTTTGGGCATTCCTATCTCGATGAGCATAGGGTCTGCCACCGTCGTTGCTTTTCTCGCGGGAAGGCACACCGAATTCCTGTATGTCATACCGCAACAGATGGTTGACGGTGTTGACAATTTTGCCCTTCTAGCTGTCCCGTTTTTTATCCTCGCCGGAAATCTGATGAATGTCTCTGGACTGACGGACAAGCTCTTCAATTTCGCTACGACCCTCGTTGGACATTGTCGAGGTGGGCTCGCCCAAGTGAACGTGTTATCGAGCATGGTTTTCGCGGGAATTTCCGGTGCCGCCGTTGCGGATGCCGCAGGGTTGGGAGTTATCGAAATAAAAGCGATGACTGAAAGGGGCTATAGCCGCCGCTTTTCTGCAGCCATTACTGCCGCATCCTCCATTATTGGACCTATCATTCCCCCATCCATTCCACTGGTGATTTACGCTTATCTTGCTGAAACATCAGTGGCTCGCATGTTCCTGGCGGGAGTAATTCCAGGTATCCTGATAGCGATTTTATTAATCGCAACAAACTACATTTTCTCCTTTAGGCTCCATTTTCCACGTACTGAACGCGCGTCTTTGAGGATAATGCTTCGAAGTGCCGTTGACGGAATCGTGGGTCTAATGGCACCCGCTGTCGTGTTAGTCGGTATCCTTGGGGGAGTGGTAACGGCCACGGAAGCGGGTGTTCTCGCATCCACTTATGCCGTGCTTGTGGGCATTGTCTATGGGGGACTAAACCCCAAGAAGCTGTGGAGTGCCCTTTATGACACGGTTATCATGACTAGCGTTATCATGTTCATTATCTCGTTTTCAACAGCCATGGGGTGGCTTTTTGCTTTTGAGCAAATTCCTCAAATGATGGCAGAGATATTCCTTTCTTTGACAACCAACAAATTTGTGTTCCTTGCGTTGCTCCTGGCGTTCCTGCTGATTATTGGGTGTGTCCTCGAAGGCCTTCCTGCAATGATTATTCTGCTTCCTCTCCTTCTTCCCTTGGCTGATCAGTACGGTATTGACCGTATTCAGTTGGGTCTAGTGGTTGTGACGGCCTTTAGCGTGGGTATTCTGACTCCCCCTATGGGGATTGTGCTCTACATTATGGCGGAGGTGGCTCAAATAAGCTTTGAGGAGATCGTGCTCGGTGTTTTGCCCTATTTGGCGCCTCTCTTTTTAGTGCTTTGTCTGATTACCTTTTTTCCTCAGGTATCGATTTTCTTGCCTACCCTGCTGTTGGGCAATGGAGGGCCCTGAAAAGAGGGCTCAAAATGGGAGCCTATCGTGCGTGCCTGGAGAAGGATTCCTAAGTAAAGAAGCAGGCCGCCTGGAAGAAGCTCAAGAAATTAGAGAAGGAGGAGGAGAATTGTGGGAAGGTACCTTATTGAGCAAACGGTGTCACCCGAGGGAACCGCAGGCGTTCTTTTGAAACCCGAAGACCGCAGCGAAGTTCTTCGTCCTGTTTTTGAGGCGGCAGGATGCACCTTGGAGAACTTCTATGTGTCTCTCACCGAAAACAAGACTTATCTGATCGTGGAATCTCCGGATCTGAACCTCATCTTTCCGATATGGCAAAAGTTCATGGGAGGTGGAGCCGCATCATCGATCAAGGTCACTCCGGTCATTCCAATTTCCGAGGCAGTGAATTTAATGAAAATGGCGGAGTGCGTGAGCTATCGGCCGCCCGGCAAGTGAAAGCTATTGAGGGAAGGACACAAGCAGCAATCTCCAAGTGGTCTGAGGCCAAGAGAAGATGCTAGGAATCTGACATAGAGGGAGCAAGGCTGGGAGGGGTAGAGGGAAAACGCTTCACCACAAAGAATATTCGCAGCAAAGAAAGGAGTATGGGGATGACTGAAGCAAGAATTCTCAAAATGGCGATGGTAATAACCTTGGCGATTTTCACCGGCATGGCAACTTTTTCGGATTTGTGGATCCCGACGGCTCATGCGAACGAAGAGTATGAGCACTTAAGGGTTGCTTTAAGGCGTGATATCGTTAATCTAGATCCTCTTGGTTATCCTAGTTTAAGTAGGGAAGAGTTGAATGTTCACAAGTGCCTTTATGACCATTTGTTCGGCAGGGACGATGACGGCAAGATTGTCCCTGAGCTTGCTACCGGCTATCAATGGCAAAACAGCAAGACGTTGAGGATAAAGCTTCGAGAGGGAGTGACTTTTCATAACGGCGATCGATTTTCCGCCGTTGATGTCAAATGGTCTATAGAAGACATGCTCGATCCGGCACGTGGCCCAGGCCTTGTCGGATTCCTGGAAGGGATCGAAAAAGTTGAAATTATGGATGATTTTACAGTGGACATACACACAAAAGAGCCTATGCCAACGCTTCCGGCACGTTTGACTTGCTATACGCTTATCGTCAACTCCAAACAACGCTCTCAATCGGAGCCAAAGGACTATGAGAACAGTCCTATCGGAACGGGCCCTTTCAAGCTCGTTGAGTGGAAGAAAGGAGAGCGGATCGTTATGGAAAGGTATGACAAATACTGGAAAGGCATACCGAAGATAAAAAAGCTGACCATCTATCCGATCCTAGACCAAAACACTCGGATCTCAGCACTCAAAGCAGGCACCATAGACGTGGCTACCGACATCAGTCCGGCACTTGCAAAAGAGCTGCTAAGTTCTCCAGTTATTGAAGTCACATCGGTCCCTAGCGTCAGGTGTGACTTCGTCTGGCTGAGGACCGAGCAGCCGCCATTCAACGATAAGAGGGTTCGGCAAGCTCTTAACTACGCGGTCAACAAGGAGGAATATGTAAAAGAACTCATGTCGGGTTTTGGGCTTCCTCTGGGCCAACCCCTGCCACCCTATTTCTTTGGGCACAACCCGAACATCAAACCCTATCCCTACGACCCCGAAAAAGCCAAGCAGTTGCTTAAAGAAGCAGGCTATGCGGAAGGATTCGAGGTGTTTTACGAAACGCCCGCTTTGTTTGAGGAAAATGCAAGGGCTATCGCCGGGTATCTTCAAGCTATTGGCGTCAAGTGCAGGATTGAGGTCAAGGAATTCGCTGCAGCCTATGGAGACCTGCTGGAGCGGAAGATGCGACCGATTATGCATTTCAGCTGGGGAAACTGGAGTCTCTTGGACGTTGACGGGACCCTACAGTTTGTCTTCGGCTGCACAAAGCCGGGCCAGGGAAAATGGTCATATTACTGCAACCCACGCATTGAGGAAATAATCGCTGAGTCAAAAACCATCGATGAGAAGAGGAGACTGGCACTGTCAGAGGAAGCTATGCAAATACTGCACGAAGAAGCCCCCCTCATTTTTCTCTACGCACAACAAGATATCCATGCAAAGCGACTCGGCATTGCGGAATTCAAGGCTAGAACAGATAATACGATCAATTTGAAGTGGGTTAAAGAAAAGTGAAGTTGTTTACAGCGCGCCTGCGCTCTATGATTGAATGGCCAAGATAAGGGGGTCTGGATAGTCCTGTAGCCTGGTTTCAACTCCCAGGGGTTCGGATATGTTCAAGAAGTTGATAAGGAATCCAAAAGCGCTTTTCGGATCGGCCGTCGTTGTTCTTTTCACCTTTGTTGCCGTGGCTGCTCCTTTGCTGGCCCCTTGGGATCCGGACAAACAGGTTTTGTCTAAGAGGCTTCTGCCACCCGGCTGGGCGGATAAAGGGAATTGGCAATATCCGCTTGGGACAGACGGTCTTGGCCGAGATCTCTTGAGTCGATTGATTTTCGGATCAAGAGTGTCCCTTGTTGTCGGGATTGTGGGGGCATGCGCTTGTATATTGGTGGGATTGCCCTTGGCTCTACTCGCGGGGTATTACCGCGGATGGGTCGATGAAATAATTATGAGGCTTGCTGATGTGTTTTTGTCGATTCCAGGACTTCTTCTGGCCATCGCACTGGTTGCTCTTCTGGAACCTACGATCCTGACCGTCACCGTGTCATTTACTGTTGCATCTTGGGCCTGGGCGACGCGTACCATCAGAAGTGAAGTCTTAAAGATCCGGGAGATGGAGTTCGTGGAGGCCGCAAGGGCAGCCGGAGCAGGGAACCTGTACATCATCGTCAGGCACATTCTTCCCAACACGATTGGCATTACCATCGTTTTTACCGCTCTTTATGTCGCTATTATCATCCTATATGAAGCGTCCTTGGCTTTCTTGGGGTTCAGTTGCTCATCGACCTCATGGGGGTGGGATTTGGCAAGCGGCCGACAATACATTTCCACGGCATGGTGGATATCTACTTTCTCCGGTGTCGCCATTTTCCTGGTTGTCTTGTCTCTCAATTTTCTCGGAGACTGGCTGCGGGATTACCTTGATGTCAAATTGGACTAGCGTTACTGGACCGGGGCATTAGGCAGATGGGTTCGTATATCATCCGACGGCTCTTCTATTCCCTCCTTACGCTTTTCGGCGTATCCCTGGTGGCATTTGCTTTGCTCCATTCCCTGTCAGGGGATCCGGCCGCTCTCCTCCTCGGTCCTTACGCTTCGGAGGAAGCAGTCCAGAGTATGCGGAGAGAACTTAGGATGGATGAACCTGTTTGGAGCCAATATGGGGGATTCATCGAAAACCTGGCTAGGGGTGAGCTGAAGTCACTGTACTATAACCGTCCTGCATTCAGTGTCCTGCTCGAAAGGTTTCCGGCAACCATGGAGTTGACGATAGCGGCCCTCATCATCGCTGGATTCGTCTCGACAATCAGTGGGATCGTGTCAGCAATAAGGAGGGACACGCTCTTTGATTACTCGGCGTCCGCTGTCTCCCTGTTTGGAATATCTATGCCCGACTTCTGGCTGGGAACGATGCTGATTCTCCTTTTCGCGGTGCATTTGCAATGGTTTCCCGCCTTTGGCCGCGGTCCTGCTTCCTTCGCACAGGCGGTGGTAACACTTATGACCCATCGGGACCTGACTGAGGTCTTGACGTTCTTGAGCCATATCTTTCTTCCCGCCCTTACCCTAAGCGCTCATGTGATCGGTGTAGTGACCAGAGTCACGAGAACGAGCATGCTGGATCAGGTCAACAAAGAGTACGTGACGGTCTTGAGGAGTAAGGGGCTCCCGGAAAGAGCAGTTGTCATAAACCACATGTTCAGAAATGCTCTTTTGCCGGTCGTTACGATTTCCTCAATGGAGTTCGTGAAACTCCTTGGAGGTGCCGTCATTGTAGAAACCGTGTTTGGATGGCCGGGGATTGGATTTCTTATGGTCGATGCGATTTACGCGAGGGATTATCCTCTCGTGCAAGCAGGGATCATCTTCTTCTCGGTCTTCTTTATAGGGGTGAATCTGCTCGTGGATGTCCTTTACACCTATTTGGATCCGCGCATCAGGTATTAAGGTGAGGAGTTAATGGTTCTGCTAGATGTGAAGGATCTCAAAACTTACTTTTACACCGAGTTGGGTGTGGTGAAAGCCCTTGACGGGCTCTCTTTCGCCTTGGAGCGAGAGAGAACCTTGGGGCTGGTAGGAGAAAGCGGTTGCGGGAAATCTTTGGCGGCTTTGTCCATGATGGGTTTAATCCAGCGTCCTGGGAAGATCGTGGGAGGAGAAATTATCTACGACTGGAACGGGAGGCGCACGGATCTGGCTAAACTGAAGGCTGGAAGCCCGGAGATGCGAGCCATTCGAGGAGGCGAAATCGCAATGATCTTCCAGGAACCGATGACTTCACTGGATCCAGTTTATACCGTGGGCAGTCAGATTATTGAGGCGATTAGGCTGCATCAAAACTTGAGTAGGAAAGAGGCTCGGCACAAAGCCCTTGAAATGCTCATCAAAGTTGGGATTTCATCTCCCGATCAGAGAGTTGATGAATACCCCCATCAGCTTTCTGGGGGAATGAGGCAAAGGGCGATGATTGCAATGGCGCTTTCGTGCAACCCCTCCTTGTTGATTGCGGACGAGCCTACAACCGCTCTCGATGTGACCATTCAGGCTCAGGTCCTAGACCTTATGGTTAAGCTCCGTGAGGAATTCAAAACCTCCATCATCATGATCTCTCATGACCTTGGAGTCGTCGCCGAGATGGCCGATGAAGTGGTTGTTATGTATGTCGGGAGAGGAGTGGAACTTTCAACTGCAAAGAACATATTTCGGAATCCGAAACACCCTTACACTCGGGGACTCATGGAGTCGGTACCGTCGATTATGTCTAAGTCGACCAGCTTTCGATTTATCAATGGAGCGGTACCGGATCCCCTAAAGCTGCCTGCTGGCTGCCCGTTTGAACCGCGTTGCCGAGAAGCTAAGCCAGTATGCCGCACAGATAGGCCGCCGATGTTGAAGGTCGATTCAGATCATTGGGTCAATTGCTGGCTGTATGAGTGAGGGCTAAGATTGTGGTTGCTGGAGACGTCATACTGGAAATAAGGGATCTGAAAAAATCCTACCCTGTTCAAAAAGGTCTTTTTCGTCGAATCGTTGCGGAAGTGAAAGCTGTGGACGGCGTGACGTTTTCCATACGGGAAGGTGAAGTCTTTGGTCTTGTAGGAGAAAGTGGATGTGGAAAAACAACGGTGGGGCGATGTATTCTGCGGTTGACGAAAATAACCGGAGGCGACGTGTTTTTTTTTCATAGGAATGGGCCGAATTCCAGTGGAGAAAAGAAGACAAGCATTTCCCATGCAAGCCACGACGTAATGAGAAGGTTACGGCGAGACATGCAAATCATCTATCAAGATCCAAATTCCTCGCTGAACCCGCGAATGAAGGTCGGAGCGACTATCGGTGAGCCTCTGGTTATTCACAAAGTGGGCAGGAAAGGCACGAGAAAACAAATGATAGGCTACCTGCTCACTGCAGTAGGGATGAATCCCGAACATATGGATAGATACCCCCACCAGTTCTCAGGTGGCCAGCGTCAGCGTATCGCCATTGCGCGGGCGCTCGCTTTAAAGCCTCGGTTCATCATTTGTGATGAAGCTGTTTCAGCTCTGGATGTTTCCATTCAGGCTCAAGTTCTGCAATTGCTGAAAGATCTGCAGAAAAACTTCAGACTTACCTATCTCTTTATTTCCCATGACCTAGCTGTGGTCAAAAATATTACTGACCGCGTAGCGGTGATGTATCTGGGGAGAATTGTTGAATCAGCAAAAACGACAGACCTGTTCAATCATCCCAAGCATCCTTACACGGAAGCTCTCATTTCCGCGGTTCCGATTCCCGATCCAGACCTAAAAAGAAAACGCATTCTCCTGGCTGGAGAAGTGCCTAGTCCGGTTTCGCCTCCATCGGGATGTCATTTCCATCCTCGCTGCAAATACGCACAGGAGGTTTGCATGACGGATTCACCGATCTACCGTAATTTGGGCCATGAGCATCTCGTGAGTTGCCATTTTGGAGGAAGGTTGGCCCTAAACCCTATCTCCCACTGGAAGGAAAAGGGCCCGCAAGATTTTCTCGTGAACCCCAAGCGATCATAGCGCAGATATCAGAGGAAGATTCATTGCAAACAGGGCAGGGGATTTGGAGCATCGGCCTTCGCCTTGTATGAAAAATCTTGACAGGAAAAACGCAATATTATAATGGTTAAACCATTATAAGGATTAGAGCCGTGTTCCAGCAGGCAAAACAGAGCAGAGTTTTTCAGGACGTGGTGGACCAAATCCAGGAGGCGATTGTCCAGGGAAGGCTCACGCCGGGGAGCAGGCTCCCTGCGGAGCGGGAACTGACGGATATCTTCAAGGCCAGCCGGGGGACCCTTCGGGAAGCCTTGAGGGTTCTCGAACAAAAGGGTCTCATCCGCATTAAGACGGGCGTCAAGGGCGGGGCCGTGGTGAACCAGCCCACCACCCATTCGATGAGTGAAAGCCTCGATCTGCTCATCCGGTACCAGAAGGTCTCTTTGAGGGATCTGGCTGAATTCAGGGAAGGCGTGGAGGGCATGGTGGCGGCGATGGCTGCGAAGCGGGGGACCGAGGCCGACATCCGCAACCTCAAAGGGCTTCTCAAGGAGGCCGGTGTCTTCCTGAAGCAAGGCACTCCGGGCCGGGATGCCTTTATTCGGATAGACAACCAGATCCACATGGCCCTGGCCAAAATGGCCGGAAATCCTGTGTATGAGTCCGTGCTTCGGACGGTCTACGACAACATTCACCGCTACTTTGACCGGTTTCTTCCAAGAGAGGAGAGCATCATCGAGGAGAACTATCGGGATCTCCGAGAGATCGTCAAAGCGGTGGAGGGAGGTCAAGCGGAAAAGGCGTCTCGCCTCGTTCAGGACCATGTGTTCCGGTTCAACAAGCGCATGGAGGAGAACGCCTCCTCTCTTGCCAAAGCTTAACGGAGGGTGCAAAACCCATGATGAAGCGACGCATCGAGAAACATCCCATCCTCGACATCCCCAAGCGAAAGCGGGTGGCGTTCACCTGGAACGGTCAGACGCTTGAAGGCTATGAAGGCGAGATGATTGCCTCGGCCCTCATCGCCAACGACATCCACATCTTCGGGCACCATCCCAAGGACAACAGTCCCCAGGGCATGTTTTGCGCCAACGGCCAGTGCTCCCAGTGCATGGTCATTGCAGGTGGACTGCCGGTGAAGGCGTGCATGACGCCGCTGCGGGAGGGCGACGTCGTGAAGAGCCTGGAAGGTCTGCCCGAACTTCCCGAGGACGACCGGGTTCCGGCCCTGAAGGAGCCCCCGTTGCGCGATGTGGAGGTCCTGATCCTCGGAGGAGGTCCGGCCGGGCTTTCAGCCTCTGTCGAACTCGGGAAACGCGGTGTGGATACGCTCATCGTGGACGACAAGAGCAACCTGGGTGGAAAACTCCTGCTTCAAACCCACAAGTTCTTCGGATCCGTGGAGGATTCCCACGCCGGCACCCGGGGGTTTGAGATCGCACGGATTCTTGAAGAAGCGGTGAGAAAACTGGATTCCGTGGAAATCTGGCTCAACACGACCGCGGTGGGCGTTTTCTCAGACCGCATCGTGGGAGTGGTCAAAGGAAACCTGTACAGGAAGATCAGGCCCCAGAGGCTTTTGGTGGCCACGGGGGCAAGGGAAAAGATGTTATCCTTTCCGGGGAACACGCTGCCGGGCATTTACGGCGCCGGGGCGTTCCAGACGCTGGTCAATCGTGATCTCGTGCGGTCCTCGGACCGGATTCTCATCGTGGGCGGCGGCAATGTGGGTCTCATCGCAGGCTATCATGCGATCCAGGCGGGAATTGAGGTGGTCGCTCTGGTGGAGGCGTTGCCCCAGGTCGGGGGATACAAAGTCCACGCGGACAAGCTGAAGAGGTTGGGTGTGCCCATTTACACGGGCCACACGGTGGTGTCCGCGACAGGCGGGGATCGGGTGGAAAGGGTGACCATTGCGGCCCTCGACCAACAGTGGAAGGTTGTGCCCGAGACGCACAGGACTTTTGACGTGGACACGGTTCTTATCGCCGTAGGGCTGGCGGAAGTGAACGAGTTCTACACCAAGGCGAGGGATTGGGGAATGGACGTTTACTCGGCCGGTGATGCAGCCGAGATCGCGGAGGCCTCGGCCGCCATGTTCACGGGCAGGATCAGGGGATTGGAGATCGCCCGGTCCCTCGGGCTTTACGAAGGGGAAATCCCCGTGGAATGGGAGGAAAAGGAGCGGATTCTCAAATCCAAGCCGGGACCCGTGGTCCAGCGGGAGAAACCGGTTGAAGAAAAGGGGGTCATGCCCATTTTCCACTGCACCCAGGAGGTTCCTTGCAACCCCTGCACGTCCGTCTGTCCGGAGGGAGCGATCAGGACCGAGAGGGATGAGATCACGGGTCTTCCCTACATCGTAGACGTCAATCTTTGCAAAGGATGCATGAGTTGCGTCTACATTTGCCCGGGACTCGCCGCCACCCTGGTGGATTACCGGAAGGATGGGGAACACCCCACGGTGACGCTTCCTTACGAGGTGTGGAGAGAGAAGGTCGAACCGGGGCAAAAGGTTCCGGTCACAGACGTGGACGGCGCCGTCCTTGGCTACTACCCGGTGGAAAAGGTGCTCGCCAATCCGAAGAAGTATCCGGGCACGTTGCTCGTCCAGGTGAAGCTGGAAAAGAACGTGGCCAAGAGGGCGGCAGGGATCTGGGTTCAGGAAAAACAGGTGGAGCCGTCTCTGATCTACGAGCGGGAGCTCCCTCTGGATGAAGCGATTGTGTGCCGATGTGAGAGGGTGAGTGCAGGAGAAATCAGGGCCGCCATACGGGAAGGGGTGAGAGACATCAATCAGCTCAAGGCGATCACGAGGGCCGGCATGGGAGCCTGCGGCGCCAAGACATGCAGGCCCATGATCTGGCGTATTTTCCAGGAGGAGGGCGTGGACCTTGGAGAGGTCACGGACAGGACCGACCGTCCCCTGTTCGTGGAGGTGCCCCTGGGGGTCCTCGCAGGAATGAGAAAGCAAGAATAAAACGGTGCACGGTACATGGAAGAGCAAAAGGGATGTGGTGCACGGCACACGGGAGAACGGAAGGGCTTAATTCAAGCAGGGTTTTTCCGTGCACCCTGAGCCGTGGCCCGTGCACCGCTTGAATTCATGGAGGTTCTTGTGGCTGAAAAAAGCTCTTATGACGTGATCGTCGTGGGTGCCGGATCGGCCGGCGTTCCCGTGGCCCTGGCCCTGGCCGAGAAGGGCGTGAAGACTCTGGTGCTCGACAAGCATGCTTCGCCCGGGCAGGGGGAGAACAAGAAGGCCATAGGCGGCATTCGGGCCACCCACTCGGACCCTGCCAAAATCCTCACGTGCCTCAGGTCGCTGCAGATCTTTTCCACCTGGGAAGAAAAATACGGGGATGACATCGAATGGCTGAAAGGAGGGTACACGTTTCCCGTTTACAGGGAAATCGAGCAGAAGGCGCTCAAGGGCATCCTTCCCATTCAGAAGCAGTATGGGTTGAACATCGACTTCTTCGGACCGGAGAAGATTCAGGAGGTGGTCCCCGGGATCAATGCGGAAGGCCTGCTGGGTGGAACCGTGTCGCCGGATGACGGCTCGGCTTCTCCGCTCAGGGCCGTGAATGCTTTCTGTCGCAGAGCCGTGGAGATCGGGGCGACTTTCCTTTTCAAGGAAACGGTCGAGAAAATCATGGTGGCTCAGGGCAAGGCGCTGGGTGTGGTCACAAAGAGTGGAACCTACTCGGCGCCCGTGGTCGTGGATGCGGCAGGACCCAGGTCGAGGCAACTCTGCATGACCGCAGGGGTGGATGTGCCGGTGACCCCGGACTCCCACGAGGCGGCCATCACGGAGCCGGTGAAGCCCTTCTTCACCTGCATGGTGGTAGACCTGAGACCCGGCCTTGATTCCAAGAATTACTACTTCTACCAGAACAGGCTCGGCCAGGTGGTGTTTTGCATCACGCCCGAGCCGCTCATCGTGGGGGACGACAGGCGGGAGACCTCGGTGTTTCTGCCCCAGGTCGGATCGCGCATGGTGAAGCTTCTGCCAAGGCTCAAGAACCTGAGGGTAAGGAGAATGTGGCGCGGCCTTTACCCCATGACCCCGGACGGTTCACCCCTGGTGGGATGGAACCAGGACGTACAGGGCCTGCTTCATGCCACGGGCATGTGCGGCCAGGGGTTCATGCTCGGACCCGGCGTGGGCGAAGTGGTGGCCCGGTTGGTCAACGCGGAGTTAACGGACGAGGACAAGATCATTCTCGAAGGCTTTTCGCCTTACCGGAAATTCGGAGGGCAGGAAGCGCTGAAGTAACCTTTAGAATGCCTAAAGTGCGCTAAAGTGCCTAAAATGCCTAAAGTCAAAAAAAAACGAAAGAGATGGAAGGTGAACCGGAATGATGAATGAACGGGGCACGTTTCATGGCCCAGGGTTCATTTGGCCTTGAACTGTGCACGATGCAGCAAAGGAGCATGTTCGATGAGCGAAATAGTTTTCAAAGAGATCAAAACGCTGCAATATGAACGACCCGATGTCGAAAAGGGTTATGCCAATCAGACGCTGTACGTGAATCTTACTCGCCCGGAAATCGCCGTCAAGCCCGTGACAGAGGCGATGAAAAAAATCTTTGTGGGGGGCAAGGGCTTTGACCTGTGGCTTCTGTGGAACGCGGTGAAAGGAACGACCCGGTGGGATGATCCGGAGAACGAGGTTTGCATTTCCTGCGGTCCCCTGGGAGGCACGCCGATCTATCCGGGTTCAGGCAAGAGCATCGTCACCACGATTTCTCCGACCACCGGTTCGGTGATGGACTCCAACGTGGGCGGCTACTTCGGCCCTTATTTGAAGTTCGCCGGCTTTGACGCCATGGAGGTCCAGGGGCAAGGGGCGGGAGAAACCGTCCTGTTCGTGGACGGGATCGATGAAAAGGTCCAGATTTATGAATGCTCCGGTCTTCCGGAAGATGCCTACGAGACTTCCAGAATGCTCACGGAGCACTTCGGGCAGGGGAAACCCAGGAATATTTCCGTGGTCTCTTCGGGACCTGGAGCGAAAAACACGCTGATAGGGTGCCTCAACTTCACCTGGTATGATGCGGGACGAAAGAGGGTGAGATACAAGCAGGCGGGAAGGGGAGGGATTGGAACCGTCTTTGCGCGCAAGCACATCAAAGCCCTGGTCGTGCGATGGGATGCGGTCACGGTGAGCACCAACCGTCCGGCTGACGAGGAGGCCCTGAAGGAAATCGCCAAGCTTCACAGTCACGAAATCGTGGAACTGGATCCCAAACAAAACGAGATGGCGAAAATAGGCACGACCCATCTGGTCACGATCATGGACGACTTCGACCTTCTTCCGACGCACAATTTCCGCTACGGACAGCACCCGCAGACCCCTAACATCGGGAAGGAAGTCTACAGGCGGCTTTTCGACAAGGGGTTCGACGGGTGCTGGATCGGCTGCACCGTGGCATGCTCGCACGGGATCAAGGATTTCGTTCCCATGACGGGTCCTTACAAAGGCAAAAAGGTTTTTGTGGACGGGCCGGAGTATGAGACCATCGCCGGGTGCGGCTCCAACCTGGGCATCTTCGATCCCTTTACGGTCACGGAAATAAACTTCTACTGTGACGCCTACGGCATCGACACCATCTCTTTTGGCACGGGCCTGGCCTTTGCCATGGAATGCTATGAAACAGGCCTGATCAACCAGACCCACACGGGTGGGCTGGAACTCACCTTCGGCAACAGGGTGAGCGCCCTGGAAGTGCTGCACCAGATGGCGAGGGGTGAAGGATTCGGCAAGGTGGTGGGGCAGGGTGTTCGAAGGATGAAATCGTGGTTTGCAAAGGAATGCGGTGCAGATGAGGCCGTCATGAAGGACATCGGCATGGAGGCCAAGGGTCTCGAGTTCTCCGAGTACATGACCAAGGAATCCCTGGCCCAGCAGGGAGGGTACGGGCTGGCACTCAAGGGACCGCAGCATGACGAAGCGTGGCTCATTTTTCTCGACATGGTTCACAACTACATGCCCACCTTTGAGCAGAAAGCCGAGGCCCTTCACTGGTTCCCCATGTTTCGAACCTGGTTCGGCCTATGCGGTTTGTGCAAGCTGCCCTGGAACGACATCGTCCCGGAGGACAACAAGGAGACCATGGAGCCGGCCAAAATCATGAAGCACGTGGAATGGTACGGCCGCTATTTCAGCGCCGTGACCGGGCGCAAGGCCGGGCCCGACGACTTGATCTCCATGAGCGAAGGGGTCTACAATTTCCAGCGCCTCTTCAACCTCAAGATGGGGTTCGGGACCAGAGAGCATGATGCCCTCCCTTATCGTGCGGTGGGGCCTGTGACTGCGGAAGAGTACGAATCCCGCGCGGAACGATACGACAAACAACTCGTGGAAGAGCACAAGGCGGACATCACAGGCAAGAGCACGGAGGAAAAGGTCAGCCTTCTCAGGACGATCAGGGAAGCAATGTACGAGACGCTCACGGACGCAGTCTACAAACGACGGGGCTGGACCCCGCAAGGCATCCCGAAGCTGGAGACCGTGAAGCGACTCGGCATCGATTTTCCTGATGTGATCGAACTCCTCAAGGCCCACGGGGTGCGATGATGATCAAAGTCGGGGGAAAAGAACACCCCTGGCAGAAGGGAATGACGGTTGCCGATCTCCTGAAAGACCTGAACGACCCTTACCCCTATGCCGTGGTCAGGATCAACGGCAGCGTGATTTCCAGACCCCATTTCGAAAAGACCACGGTCCCGGACGGGGCCGAGATCTTTCTGATACCCATGATCGCCGGTGGATAGGCCAAGGGAAAAACACCATGTCGTCACCACGGAGACACGGAGGACACCAATTCTCCCTCTCTGTGCTCTTCGTGCCTCTGTGGTGAACCCGGGTTTTCCGAAATCGGCAGAAATCGCCTGTCTTTGTACCACTATTGCTTGACGCCCCCTTTTTTTTCTGATACGAAAAAGTGCCCTTTTCCAGAGAGATCGGGCCGTTAGCCCCATAATCAGGCGTAACCGCCTGTTTTTTTGGGTGAATCCCGTTCGCCGGGCAATTCTGTTTACCGCTGTGCGTAGGCGCTTGCTGCGCCTTTGTCGCGAGAGATAGAGGGCTTGTCCGGAAAGGAGGGGTTTTTCTTTGAGTTGGGAATAGACACGTTCCAAGCGGTCAACAAAAAACACAGCAGAAAAGAAGGAGGAGAAAGAGTATGCCCTATGATGCGGTTAAGATGAAGGACTGGCAGATATCGGAAGCTGCCGAGAAGAACATGCCGACTCCTGATGAGTGGCGCGATAAGCTGGGACTCCAAAAAGATGAGATGATCCCCCAGGGAAGGCTGGCCCGGGTTGACTTCCTGAAGGTCATGAAGCGCCTGGAAAAGAAAAAGGACGGGAAGTACATCGAGGTGACCGCCATCACCCCCACGCCTCTCGGCGAAGGCAAAAGCACCACCTCGTGCGGGTTGATGGAAGGCCTCGGCAAGCTCGGGTTGAGTGTCGGCGGCGCTCTGCGGCAGCCTTCAGGCGGCCCCACCATGAACATCAAGGGAACGGCTGCGGGCGGAGGCAATGCGCTGCTGATCCCCATGACGGAATTCTCCATGGGCCTCACGGGTGATATCAACAACATCATGAACGCCCACAACCTGGCCATGGTCGCCATGACCGCGAGGATGCAGCACGAGAGAAACTACAATGACGAGCAGCTCAAGCGGCTGACCCGCATGAAGAGGCTGGAAATCGACCCCACCCGCGTCGAGATGGGCTGGATCATCGACTTCTGTGCCCAGGCCCTGAGAAACATCGTCATCGGGTTGGGCGGCAGGCAGGACGGCTTCACCATGCAGTCCAAGTTCGGGATCGCGGTTTCCTCCGAGATCATGGCGATCCTGGCGATCGTCACCGACCTCGCGGACCTGAGGAAACGCCTCGGTGAAATAACGGTGGCCTTCAACAAAGCGGGCAAGGCCGTGACCACGGGAGACCTCGAGGTCGACGGCGCCATGGCCGCCTGGATGGTCGATTCCATCAATCCCACCCTCATGAGCACTGCGGAATACCAGCCGTGCTTTGTCCATGCCGGGCCTTTTGCGAACATCGCCGTGGGTCAGTCTTCCATTATCGCGGACCGCGTGGGCCTCAAGCTTTTCGACTACCACGTGACCGAGAGCGGGTTCGGGGCGGACATCGGTTTCGAAAAGTTCTGGAACGTCAAGTGCCGCTACAGCGGCCTGACTCCTCACGTCTCGGTGCTGACCACCACGATCCGCGCCCTCAAGATGCACGGCGGCGGGCCCAAGGTGGTTGCCGGGATCGCGCTGGATCCTGCCTACACGAAGGAGAACCTGAAGCTTCTCGAAGCCGGAATGCCCAATATGGTGCACCACATCAACACGATACGAAAGTCAGGCATGAATCCGGTGGTGTGCATCAACTGCTTCCACACGGATACGAAGGACGAAATTGCCATGGTGAGGAAATACGCCGAGCAGGCGGGTGCCCGATGCGCCGTTTCCGAACACTGGGCCAAGGGCGGTGAGGGAGCCCTCGAACTCGCCGAAGCCGTGAAGGAAGCCTGCGAATCGAAGCCGAAGTTCAAGTTCCTCTACCCCATGGAAATGAAGCTCCGCGACAGGGTCGAGAAGATTGCCAAGACGGTGTACGGGGCGAGCGGCGTTGCCTGGACACCCGAGGCCGAGGCCAAGGCGAAGATGCTCGAAGGGGATCCCAAGTTCGACGATTTCGCCACCATGATGGTGAAGACCCACCTGAGCCTCTCCCATGATCCGGCGCTCAAAGGGGTTCCCAAGGGATGGACCCTTCCCATCCGGGACGTGCTCATCTACTCGGGTGCCAAGTTCCTCTGCCCTTGCGCGGGAACGATCAGCCTCATGCCCGGAACCTCTTCCGATCCCGCGTTCCGCCGTATTGACGTGGATGTGAAGACAGGCAAGGTGAAAGGATTGTTCTAGGTATTGCAAGAAAGAGCGATTTCGATCATGACCAGGGGGCCTTCGGGCCCCCTGTTTTTTTGTCTATTTCCAACACCCTTACTCTATTCTTTCATCGAACGCCGGGCGTCTCCCGTATTTTTCCTGGAATTCATTTACTCTCCCCCTCAATTCAGAACTTCTGGTTTCTATAGTGGCCCAAAACTGCTATAATTATTGTGGCAGCTCAAAATGGTCTCGCTTTTCACGATGACTTGAAGGAAAGACTGCTTGTGTCTTCATTAAGATTGACTACGACAACAAGGGTATCAAAGAGAAATTGGTCATGGAAAGTAATCGGGCATTCGAGAAGGAGCGTCGACATGAATGAAAAACTTCTCTCTTCCACAGAACTCGATGCGCTGCGTGAGATCAAGGAAATGGTATCACAGCGTTTTCAGGTGGTGGATTTCATTTTGTTTGGCTCGGCGGCAAGGGGAGACGCCGAAGACGAATCAGATCTGGACCTCATGATAGTTGTTTCAAAACCCGTTTCCCGTTCAAAGCGCCACGAGATTACCGATATAGTATTCGAAGTCAATCTCCGTTTTGAGACGAATTTCAGCACGTTGGTAGTTGACCGGGAATCATGGGAGTCAGGACTGATGTCAGTACTTCCCTTTAGACATGAAATCAAAAGAGAGGGTATCCGTTTGTGATCAATCGGTATGTGCGCTAAGAAACTGCCATCCCGATGCGGTCCAGCGCCTCGAGGATCTTCTCCGGGGTGATGCAGAGCTCCTTCATCCTTGCACCGATCGCATCGTAGACGGCATTGGCCACGGCAGGAGCAACACCCACCATGGTCCCTTCGCCTGCGCCCTTGGCACCGAATGGACCGGTCGGCTCGTTGGACTCGACGATAATGGGCACGATTTCCCCGACATCACACGCCCGCAGGATTCTGTAATCCCTGAAGCTGTCGTTGAGGATCCTGCCCTCCTCGAGAAGCAGTTCCTCAGTCAGGGCCCAGCCGATCCCCATGACCGCACCGCCGGTTATTTGCCCCTCCACGTTTGCAGGATTGATCGCTTTGCCCACGTCAAAAGCACCGACCACTTTCACGACCCGGACCTCACCCGTTTCCGTATCGACCTCCACTTCGGCAAAGGTGGCGCCGTAATATCCGGGCATGGCAGGCGCCACGCCCGAGGAAACGCCGATGATCTGTTCACAAATGGACATGTCTGAGATCTGGATCTTGCGCATAAGATCACCGATCTTTAGATGGACGGAAGGGTCCTTGGCGTTCAAGACGATTCCGTCCTTGATGTCCAGATCCCGCTCTTCAGTCCCAAGGTCTTTTGCCGCAAAGGCGAGAAGCTTTGTTTTTGCATCTGCGGCGGCCTTCTTCACGGCAAGTCCACCGGCATAGGTCTGGCGGCTTCCATGGGTGCCCCCATCCAAGGGGGTCAAATCGGTGTCAGGCATGGATACCGAAATCCGGTCGAATCCCACGCCGATTTCTTCCGCGGCGATCTGGGCCAGGGCGGTCCTGTTTCCCTGACCTTCGTCAGAGGCCGAGGTTACGAGCTGAACAGAGCCGTCCGAGCCGATCATTACGGTCGCCGAGGCCGGGTCGGGTAAAGCGCCGGCTGCCCCGGTTCCGTGCAGCATGATCGCCATGCCAAAACCGCTCTTTGTCGTCTCTTCAGCCTTGCGGCGAGATTCTCTTTCTTTCCATCCGAAAGCTTCGGAGGCCTTTGTCAGGCACTCCCTCAACGCTTCACTGCGAATCTCGTCATAGAAGACGGGATCGATTTCCCCCAGACCGCGATAGTTCTTGAGTCTCAACGCCACCGGATCCATGTCGAGATGGCGGGCTATGATATCCATCTGAGACTCCTGAGCGAAATTCATTTGAGGGTTCCCATACCCTCTGAAAGCTCCCGTCAAAGACTGATTGGTGTAGACGGCGGTCGCATCGAAATACACGTTCGGGCATCGGTAGAGCCCGACGCCCGTGGACAGGCAGTTGGCAAGGACACCGATGGAGTGGGTGCTGTAGCCCCCCACGTTCGCCACGATGTTGATGCGGTTGGCGGTCAATATCCCCTCCTTCGTAAAGCCTGTCTTCATATCGATGATCATCGGGTGCCGGGTTTCCGTACCCGTGAAATCCTCCGTTCGCGAGAAAGACATGCGCACCGGCTTGCCAGTTCGTCTCGAAAGAAAAGCGCACATCACTTCCAGCCCGTGAATCAGGCCGCACCGGCCGCCAAAGGCGCCCCCCGTGTAGGGCTTGATGACCCGAACCCTGTTGTTCGGCAGACCGAGAGCCCTGGCAAGATACATCTGGCTCCAGTTGGGAAGCTGTGTGGACGTGTAGACGGTCAACTTGCCCGCGCCGTCCCAGTCGGCAATACAGGTCCCGATGGGTTCGAGAGGCGCGTGTTTCTGCTTCGATGTGACGAAGCGGTTTTCAATCACGTAGTCGGCGTCTTTGAATCCCTGCTCGATATCCCCATAGTGTTTCGTCACGTGAAAGGCCGCATTGCCTTTTTCGTGAATGGTCACGTCACTTTGGTCTAAGGCTTCCTGGGGGTCAAAAATGCTTTGTAAAGGCTCGTAGTTTACCTCGATCATCGATACCGCGGCCAAAGCCGTTTCCTGATCGTCTGCGGCCACGGCGAGCACCGGGTCCCCGATGAACCTCACCACATTGTCGCGGATGAGCATCTCCTTTTCCTTTTTCTCGGACCGGAGGAAAAACCAGTATCCCACAATTCTCGGCACGTCATCCAGGGTGACGACGGCCCTGACCCCGGGCAGGCTTCTTGCTTTTGCGGCATCGATCCCCACGACCTTTGCATGGGGGTATGGACTTCGCAAAAGCGCACCGTGGAGCATGCCTCGCACGCTCAAATCCGGAGCATATTTGGCGCTGCCCGTGACTTTATCCAGGGCGTCTATTCTGGGTACGTTTTTCCCTATTGCGGAAAATCGATCATTCATCGTTTTCTCCCCTCAGGATGCGGGCGGCCTTAAGAACGGCTTTCACGGGTTTTTCATAGCCGGTGCACCGGCAGAGGTTGTTGGAGAGGGCTACCCTTACCTCCTCTTCAGACGGATCCGGGTTGTGTTGAAGCATGGCGTCCGCGGCCACGATCATACCGGGCGTGCAAAACCCGCATTGAGCCGCTCCCCCGTCCACAAAGGCCTTCTGGATGGGGTGAAGCTCGGTTCCTTGTCGCAAACCCTCGATCGTTGTAATCCGCTTGCCGTCGGCCTGGACGGCCAGGGTCAGGCATGAGAGCACCGCTTTTCCATCGACCTTGACGGTACATGCGCCGCATTCGCCTTCCCCGCATCCCACTTTTGTGCCCGTGAGCCCGAGTCTTTCACGCAGGGCATCCACCAGCCGTTCATAGGGCTTCACAGTGAGTTCATGCCACGCCCCGTTGACACAGATTCGAATCGTTAATTCCGGCATTCGCGGCACCTCCGTGCGCTTGTTTCGAGCGACCTTCTGACGAGCACGGTCACCATCCGCTTTCTGTAGTTTGCAGAGGCGCGAACGTCGCTGATCGGTCTCGCTTCCTCCGCGGCGGCCTCAGCAGCCTCCTGAACCAGTTCGGGGGTCAAGATCCGGTCGACCAGAACGTTCTGCGCATTCTCAGCCAATATCTGCTTCTCCGCCACGGACCCCAGTGCGATTCTCACATCAACGCACCGGCCGTTCACGCAGTCCAGTCTCGTGGCAACGTTCACGACCGCGATATCCACCGCGGTTTGGTGGCGCCTCAGTTTCAAAAAGGATGCTCCGCCGGTTCCAGAGCTCCAGGGGATCCTGACTTCAGCCAGGAGTTCGTCTTCCCTGCGGGCTGTCCGGTCGACGCCCAGGTGGAAATCTTTGAGAGGCAGAGTCCTTTCGCCTTTCGGGCCGACCAGTGTGACTGATGCATCCAGGGAAATCAGGGCCAGAGACAGGTCGGCGGCGGGCGAGCCGTTGCAGATATTGCCCCCGATCGTGGCCATGTTCCTGATGGTTGGGGTGGCCATGCTCTTGGCAGCCTCCGTCAGCGCCTGATAGGGCCATCCGGTCAGCAGGGGGGAGGTTTCCAGCAAGTCGACGGTGGTTGCCGCCCCGATGTGTATCGTCTTCTCTTCCTTCCGCAGGTAACTCAGGTTGAGGCCGGCCACGTCAATCAGGGATTCGATTGCGGCGGGTTTTTTAACGAGAAGGTCCGTTCCTCCCGCGATCAGTCTGGCTTTTCCCCCGAATTTTGAAAGCAGCGCCACGGCTTCCCCCAAGCTGCCAGGGCGATAGTACGCCGAAGGGGTGAAAGCATGGTTCACGACGGCACCTCCTGGAAAACGGTTCTCTTTTCAGAACGTATTTGATCGATCGCGTTGATCGCCTGCCCAGTTTTTTTTCACAGCCTTTGCTCCCTGTCAAGCAATCCTTCTCACGGACATCCGTTCGTGGGGATGTATAGAACCATGAACGGCAAAGGGGCCGGCCGACCCTTTGCGAGGCTGTCATATCTGGCTTGCCCGAAAAAGCTGCGATTACCAGAACGATCCTTGAAACGAGATTCAAAGGGTCATGCGAGAATCCGGAGACCAACCGGTAAGCAGGATAAGATCTTCGCTACAGCCTATGACTCTTCGTTGGGGGTTCAGAATACCATTGGTATTCCTGAGAACCAGACACAAATGAGGTTGCAACACAAGAAAGCAATGCATTCGGGAGCGTGTGAAGCTCAAATCTCGCTTTCCTCATTTTCCAAGTAGTAATCACTTATCACAGGTTTGGCTCCGTCTGTAGTCTGCAGACGATATCCCAAACTTCTTCTTCTGCCACATGCTTCTCAGAGGGGCGCCCGGATTCTGATTTGAAAAAGAAAACGATAAAATCCGAACTCGGGCTACTGTCCCTCATGAAGAAATTTCCCCAACTCCTGGTTGAAGAGTGAGGGATGTTCCATCATGGGGGAGTGTCCGCTGTTGGGAAAGATAATCAGAGCGGAGGCGTGGATTTTTGTCTGGAGGAAGGAAGCGTCCTGCGGCGATGCCACCGGGTCCTTGGCGCCCCACAGAATGAGTGTGGGTTGCTGGATGGAGGCCAGCTTCGGACGGATGTCGAAGTCGAAGATGCTGGCGATCATCTGGACCTCCGGAGTCATGGGGAGAAGAGGTTTCCCGACGATGGGCATTTTCAGGGATTCGAACAAATCCCAGGCCGTTTGGGGCTTTTGCTTTTCGATTAAATCGTCGGCCATGGCCCGAAATTGATTTTTGAGGAAGCTTTCCACGAATTCCCACTCCGTGTCTGCCCCCATGATCTTCTTAGACATGGCGTAACCCAGAAATTCCGATTTGTCCCCGATCCCTACGGCATCGGTAATGGCCAACTTCTTGACTCTCGATTTGGGCACAGAGGCCAAGTTGAGAGCCACCACTCCTCCCATAGAGTGCCCTACTAGGTTCACCAGGTCGATTTCCTGTTCCTGGAGAAACTTCTCTACCATATCGGTCAACCATTCGATGGAGTAATGCACCTCGGGTTTATCCGATTCCCCGAAGCCGGGAAAATCCATGGCAATCACCCGAAACGTAGCGGCAAAAGCTGGCAGATTAGCCGACCAGTCTCTCCATGATCCCCCCAGTCCATGAAGGAACAGGATCGGCGGTCCCTTACCCGCCTCCACGAAATGCACGTTGAGCCCGGAAATCTTCACCTTCTTAGACGGGATAGAGAGATAGTCGGAAGTGCCCTGTCCAAAAGCCCAAAGGGTCATGGAGAAAAGCAGGAGTATGGACAGAGGACCACTGACAAAGACGAAGCGCCTTATGGAAATTCCTAAAGCGGCCAAGCGACCTTTGCACCATAATTTGGTTTCCACGGATTTGAGAATAGAAGACCTGCCCCAGTATGTCAATTCGTCATTGAGAATTTCGGTCCCGTTACATCTGAGTCAATATGTCACCTCCTGCTTATGACTAGCGATACGGATTGTGGCGCCGGCGTTTTTTTAGCTTACAAAACGCATTGTTCACTCCTCTCAGCCTCCTTCTCTCTTTAGCTTATAGGAAAAATAAGTTAAAATGCCCACGCTGAGAAGCTCTGCAACCCCTTTCCCTAGCTGGAGTTGGGGACTTTGTCGGGCTACAAGCCTAAACCTGTTTGAGCCCTCCGGGCTGCCGCTCCATCCCCAGACAGGAGTCTGGAGTTTTATGCGGCCGGGTAAACGGGAATTTGCGTTTTTCTCGTAGCCCAGTCGGTGCGTCTCTAGGCCTCGGGACCTCTCGGCGCCTCCTTGACTCACTGTGGGAATTTACTCACTTTTCATCTTCAGGAATTGGAAATCATGAATCACCGAAAACCGAGGGACATCCTCTCCAACCTTGATTCCCGTGAACTCGCTAAGGTGCTACACAAAATTCTTATTCGCCATCCGGAGTTGAGGGACGAAGCCAACAGCATCGCAAACGATCTGCTCAATGATATATCCGTTGAGGCAGTCTCGGAGGAGATAAGAGCCCTGATTCTTGGTGTCGGACTCGAACAACTAGGAAATCGGTCTGGCAAGCAGCCGTGGGGCTATGTTGAGCCTGGAGAGGCAGCTTGGGAGGTTCTCGAGGAAAGCATCGAAGACAGACAGAATGATATGAAGCGCAGGATGCGGGTCGGCCTGGAGCTATCCGCGGAGCAGCTCTGCCAGGGGATTATTATAGGACTCTACAATGCTAAGGCTTCAAAGCGTGACGGTGCGCTGGCTTGGGTGCCAGATTTCCCCGCTGAGGCTGCGGCGCAAACCTTGTCTGATCTGATTGAGCTATATCCTGGAAACCGAAGAAGGGCAGCTGCCAAACGAATTATCGCTGGGGTGGAAGAACACTCGCCGGAGTGGCTGGAGATGCTATATCAAGTGGCGGAGAAGGTTATGTCATCCAAGAAGAAAGTGAAAAAAACGAGGTAGATCAGGTCGTACAGTTGACAGAGGTACACGACTGTTATGGCGAGGGCTTCAAGGAGATTTGTCAGTGAGACGTTATGGCCCGAATTTCAGGAGATCTCCGAAACCCTTCGCGAGTACTTGTCCGAGGTGACCGATCGCGTTATATCACAGGTTATCCATCAAGACAGTTCCGAAGTGAAGGTGGTGCAGGAACCCAAGTCTCTCCCCGAGTTTGGCACGGGGTCCGTGGCATTATCGGGACCAACAGGTCAGTCAGGCCTGGAAGGGTCCTCAGTTCCTGAAGGCGGCGGACTGAGAAATTCCTAAAAGCACAAAGGTTAGAAACGCAAAAAACGTAAACGTCGATGTAAAGGTCTCTCCCGAGCAGGGCCGCACCGAGGGCGCAAGTGATGACCCAACGAAAGTTGCTGAAATATAGCTGTTGACGAGTTAACCATAATGGATCATACTCCTGAATAGTTCAACTAAACAGGAGGTCGATCCATGGTTCAAATGCTCACGCGGTTGCTGAGTATCAAACTGCCCAAAGGGCAGTCTGCCTTCCTATGGGGGCCGAGAAAAACAGGCAAGACCACCTTTCTGCGGGAGACCTTTCCCGAAAGCCTGAGGTATGATCTCCTCCAGACCGATATCTTTCTTGAATTCGTCAAGCGCCCCTTTTTGCTTCGGGAGCAGCTCCTTGCCTCATCCGCGAATCAGTTGAAGGAGCCGGTTATTATCGACGAGGTGCAGAAAGTGCCCGAACTGCTCGATGAAATTCACTGGCTCATAGAGAACAAGGGTCTTCGGTTTATCCTGTGCGGCTCGAGCGCAAGAAAGCTGAAACGGGGCAAGGCAAATCTGCTTGGAGGTCGCGCTTGGCGCTACGAGATGCATCCGCTCGTCTCGGCGGAGGTAGCCGACCTTGATTTGCTTCGAGCGCTCAACCAGGGAATGATCCCCCTGCACTACATGCAGGCGGAGTATCGTAAGTCACTGCAGGCTTATGTTCAGGATTATCTCAAAGAGGAAGTGTTCGATGAGGGACTGACGCGGAATATCCCGGCCTTTTCTCGGTTCTTCGATGCAATGGGATATTCTCACGGAGAACTGACAAATTATGCGAACATAGCCCGGGACTGTGGCGTAGACGCGAAGACCGTCAAGGAGTATTACCAGATCCTTGTCGACACTCTACTCGGCACGATGATCGAGCCCTACAAGAAGCGGAAGGATCGCAAGGTGATTATCCGGGCCGGCAAGTTCTACCTGTTCGATGTCGGCGTTGCCGGGGCTATCACCCACCGCCGGATTACACAGGATAAAGGGGAGCAATTCGGAAAGGCGTTCGAGCATTTCATCCTCATGGAACTCCTTGCCCACCGCGCATACAGTGAGATCAACTACGATGTGAATTTCTGGCGGACGAAGTCAGGACTGGAGGTGGATTTTGTCCTAGGTCATGGAGAGGTGGCTATCGAGGTAAAGGGGACGAGTCGGGTCGATACCACGGGACTTCGACCCCTCAAGGCGTTTATCCAGGAATACCGTCCTGCGCGAGCATTTGTTGTTTGTAACGAAGGCGCTGCGCGGCTGCATGAAAATATTCGCGTCTTGCCGTGGCGTGATTTTCTGAGGATGTTGTGGAACGGGGAAGTGATATAGGAATTAGGAGAATTTACTGTCTTTCTGAGCAAATCTCTTCTGGGATATCAAATAGTGAATGTTATTCATATCCTGAAACTCATCACCAAAACAAGTATTGTTTCGGTATAATATTTTGATATATATAGCTTAAGTTTAAAAAGAACGCTATAAAGAAAAAGCTTGACATCCTGATCATACCCTCATAATAATGAATTCAATTCAATATCGAAAGCCATGTCGCGGCTTTGGGCGCAGGTTCCAAGCCAGGAGGTTGAAATGTCCTACACCTTGAAAATTTGGAAGGACTTCAAGAATTACCAGAGCACCTGTTACAGGAACTATGCCTATGCTTCTGAAGGCCTCCGGTGCATGGGCTCCACCTGGAGTCCGCTGGCACCTCTCAAAGGATTAGGGGATGATGTGTACATCATCGGTGGCGAGCCCCATGCCGCGTCGACGGCCGGGACATTTCCCGAAGAGGCCCGTGAGGATATTGTCGCCGCCGAGGTCGCCGGCCTGGGCTTTCACTCGTGCAGCTACCTGAAACTGTTCGTGGGCGAAGTGGTCCGCGATCAGATAGGCATCACCGATGGAACCATTAAAGAGGGATATCCGAGACCCGATTTGATCTGGACGACCCATTTGTGCAACCTCCATTCCAAGTGGTACCAGGAAGTGTCAAGGCGCCTGGGCGGCGTGCCTCTTTACCCTATCGATATGATCGGCGGAGGGGATGCGGAAAAAGACCCTAAAATCGTGAACTACGTGTGCGACCAGATGGAGGAGGGCATCGATTGGCTTGAAAGAATAACGGGGAGGGAGTTTTCGGACGAGCGGTTCATCAAGGCGACCAGAAACGAGATCAAGGTGCTGGTCCTTTGGGGCAATGTCTGCGCCCTGAACATGCATGCTCCCGCGCCTCTGGATGAGCGGCGACTGATTGCCCTGTTCCCGCCGGCCATGGTGGACCGCACCACGGATGCAGCGGTGCAGTTGTACGAGAGGCTGCTTGAAGAAGTGCGGCACATGGTTGAAACCGGAGAGAGTGTTGTCCCCTATCAACGCTTCAGAATCGTCTATTTCGGGCTGGCTCACACGTACGGCCATCCGGAAATAGCGCGAATCTTGAGAGACGCCGGAGCCGAGATTGTGGCCTCGGTCTACACCTTCGGCACGGCCGGGAATTTCAGGGGATTCGTGGATAAACAATGGTCATGGAAACCCATTGACCCTGCCTGGGTGGACGGGCTGGATCTGTCCACCCGGAGAGATGCCTTGACCGCACTCGCCAAAATCGTCCTGGGTTGGCCTACGTGGCAGGGGGTAAGGTCATACTGGGCGTTGGAACAGATGGCCAGGGCCATGGTGGCTGAATTCAACGCGGACGGGCTCTTGCTGGCGCCCACCCGGAGTTGTGAGACCGACTTCAGGAACGGCTACATCGCCATGCAGCGCATTTTCAAGAATGAACTTCCCACCATAGAATACGACACAGAAACGGTCGATGTGCGGAAAATGGACATCCCGGGCTCCAAGCGGAAGACGGAGTTGTTCGTGCATCTGATGGAAGCGCACAAGAAAGGGGGTGCATGAGAAGCGATGAAGGAGAGCTCCGAGGCAATCATCGAAAAGTTTCGCCGCATCACTCAGAATACCCATGAATACGCCAAGTCTCTTAAAGGGAAAGGGCGGCTCCTGGCCGGGTACATGTGCACCCATGTTCCCGAGGAAATCCTCTACGCCGCCGGGATCATCCCGCTGAGAATCCTCAGCGCCCATGAATCCCAGGCCATGACCAGGAGCTACATTCATGAAACCTACTGCTCTTTTTCACATGATTGCGCGTACCAGGGCCTTCAGAAAAACTATGATTACCTGGACCTGCTTGTGCACAGCAGCAGTTGCATCCACATGGCCGAAGCGTTCAATGTCTGGGTCCGGTTTGCGGGATTCCAGGATAAGAGCTTCCTCCTAACCTTCCCTCACATCATCCATACGAAACGCGCCGGTGGGATCATGGTGGAGTCTTATCGAGAGTTCAAGCAATTCGTCGAGAAGTTTGCGAAACGACCCATCACCGATGACGACATCGAGCGAGCGATCAAAGTTTACAATCACACCAGAAGACTCCTCAAACGACTTTGGGCGTTCCTGAGGCATGACCGCTCACCGGTAACCGGGTCGGACGTCGCGGCCGTGACTCTGGCCGCGCAGGTGATGGACAAGCAGGAATGCAACCCCATGCTGGAGCAGCTCATTGAGCGATTGGAAGCCGAGCCCGGCAAGGAGCCCTCAGGGGTAAGGCTGATGGTGACGGGAGGTGCTTGTGACGACCTGAGGATTTTCGATCTTATCGAAAATTTGAACCACAGCACAAACCTGATTTTCATGGATTCGTGTACTGCCGCCAGGTACTTCTGGTTCGAGGTGCCTGAAGACAGACTGGATAAGCTCGAAGCGATCGCCGAGGGCTACATCAGCAGAATCCCTTGTCCTGCAAAAGACAATGTTCCCGGTACGGGAGAGAAAAAGAGGTTCAGGTTTATTCAGCAGTTCATCGAAGATTACAAGCCGGACGGGATCGTGTTTCTCTATCAGAGATTTTGCAGTCCTCAATCCATGGACATTGTGGCCCTGAAGCCTATCATCGATATGCTGGGCATTCCGTGGACTGAGCTTGAACTGGATACGACCGTTCCAGTAACCCAATTTGGGACCCAGTTGGAAGCCCTTGTAGAAATCATCAAGCGGGTGGCGCCATGAATAAGGAAAAATTCTTTGCCGGACTGGATGCAGGCCATATCAACACGAAGGCCGTGATCATGATCAAAGAGGAAATCATCGGCCATGAGACGGTGCCCACGGGTTTCGACGTGGGGGCTGCGGCTCAGGCGGCACTCTATGGCGCGTTGCAAGACGCCCGGGTGTCACGCGATAAATTGAGCGGGATCGGGACGACAGGAATATTCGGCGATATGGTTCAGGCGCCGCCGCTCGATGTGATTGGAACCGTACCCGATTATGTGGCGGTCGCCAAAGGGGCTTTATTTTTCAACAGGAATTCGAGAACGGTCATCGACATGGGCGGCAATATCCACAAGGCGGTCCGCTACGACCCAAAGGGAGATCTCCTCGACGTGATTCAGAACGACAAGTGTGCCGACGGGCTGGGCATTTTTTACACGACCATGGCCAAGGCGGTAGGATTGAGCGAGGCGGAACTGTCCGAGTCGGCGCTCAACGCCACCGGGAATCGATCCATCGCCATTCAATGCGCCCTCTCCGCCCAATCCGACGCGATCGACTTGATGTGCCAGGGCGTGGATATCGGGGATGTGGCGGACGCGGTTTCGAAAGTTATCGCTGAACGCGTCGCCGATATGTGCACCTACATGTCGCTCACAAAGGAGATCGTCGTGGCCGGAAAATTGGCCGAATCTCAGGCCGTCATCAAGCATCTTTCGAGGTTGTTGAAAGAAGACCTGGCTGTCTTGGACTTTCCGGAGTATGTGGGCGCCGTCGGTGCGGTGATGAGTTGCGGGGTGGGAAAATGAACGAGTACGCGTCAATCAACGAAAAGTTGGATTGGACCGGGGCCAAAAGGATCGTAGCCGGGATCGATGTCGGGGCCGTAAGCTCCAAAGCGCTGGTCCTGCTGGACGGAGAGCCTTATGCCTTTTCGCAAGTCAGGACCCAAAGGCCCGGAGAATCGGCAGCCAATGCCCTCAACGCGGTGTCGCGAAGAACCGGTTTAATGCCCGAAAACATCCACTACACGGTGGCGACCGGTCGCGGGAGGTCGCAGGTGACCTTTGCACGCGAAACCGTCTCGGAAATTGCATGCGGTGCCGCAGGGGCCGTGCGCATTTGGGGCCCTTCCGTGCGCACAGTGCTGGATGCCGGGGGTGAAAGCTGCAAGGTCATTCACTGCACCGAAAAAGGCAGGGCAACGTCTTTCCTTTGGAACGACAAATGTGCGGCAGGGATTGGCCGCTACATGGAGACATTTGCCGGTCTGGTTCAAAAAAAAGTCACAGAGATCGGAAACATCGCCCTTCAGTCCGAGCAGTTCCCGAAGCTCAGCGACTTCTGCCCGGTCTATGCCCAATCCGAAGCCCTCGATTCCATTCGAAGCAAAGTTCCGCTGGAGCAAGTGATCGCAGCTTACCACAATGCCATGGCAAAGCGGCTCAGCATCCTCGTGGGGAGAGCAGGCCTGAAAAAGGATTTGGTGATCATCGGCGGACTGGCCAGGAACCCGGGAATCATCCATTGGCTTGAAAGCATCCTGAAGGTGAGCAACTTGGCTCCCAAACTTGAATGGGATCCTGCAATGACCGTGGCTTTGGGTGCCGCGTTGTTTGCAGAGTCTTCTTATAGGGGGCCAGAATCTCGAACATAAACGACAGTAGGACGCGAGGTACTATCAAAACAATCGTGCTTGGGGATTCCTGTTTTTCATTTCACCCACACAGGCAGAAAGGGAGGTGAGGGGTCGGCCAGCTTATAGGGGTGACAGGAGACAAGTGGAGTCAGGACCGTTGTGAGAGCGCAAGTCCATTAACATCCATTACCAAAAGAAGGGGGGTAAAAATGTTAAGAGCTCTTGTAGCAGCTTTCGCTATCTTCACAGTACTGTATGGTCAGGCGGTTGAAGCAAAGCCAATCGTCATAGGTGCGGCAACCGACACGGAGATTTTGGACGGATTCGCGACTGTCCGTGGATTAAAGCTGGCGATCGAAGAGATCAACGCCGCAGGAGGGGTGAACCTGGCGGGCAAGAAGGTACCCTTCAAGCTCGAGGTCATGGACACGCGCGACTGCGATGCCGGCGTTCCGGTCAGCGAAGCGTTGCTCGTCGTCGAGAAGGTCATACTCGACAAAGGTGCTGATTTCATTATCGGACCCAGCCGGTCGGAAGCAGCCTTGGCCTCTCTCGCTCTTATCTCACGATACAAAAGGATCTATTTATCAACCTGCGGATGTTTGAGCCCGAAATTCAGTGCGACCATAGCCGAAAACTACGAAAAGTATAAATATGCCTTTCGAATTACTGGTGAATCGGCAAACATGGTGACGGAGGCTATTGACCTTCTAAGCGGTGTGAACACGAAGTATGGGTTAAATCGGATGTTTGTTATTGTGCAGGACGTGGCGTTTGCCAGGGCCGGTGCAGACATCGTGTCGAAGAAGCTCAAAGCTAAAGGATGGGAAATCCTCGGTAATGAGCGATACCCTTCAGGTTCGACTGACTTTTCTGCGGCGCTGCTGAAGGCAAAGGATGAAAGGGCCCAGATTCTCTTTATCATGGGAGACATGCCGGAACTGAGCATTCTCATTAACCAGTGGAATGATTTAAAAATCCCAGCCCTTCCTTTCGGCAGTTACATGGGGCCCGCGATGGAACCCAAGTTCTGGGAAGTGACTAAAGGCAAAGCAGCCTATACCGTGGTAAATGTGGTCAACGCCGGTAATGCACCTTCCAACGCAACACCCTGGACCATGAAGTTCTACAACGCATACCAGAAAAAGTACGGAAATGAGCCGGAAGGTTACGGCACTGCGAGCGGATATATGGCCCCCTACATTCTAAAAGATGCAGTCGAGCGTGCAGGCTCGCTTGATCCCGACGGCATGGTTGCTGCATTGGAAAAGACTGACATGGAAGGGGTTTATGGCAGAGTAAAGTTCGATCCGAAGTCACACCAGATCATACCGGATCTCGATCCCGACCAGGGTGCCGTGGGAACTACTTTTCAGTGGCAAGACGGGAAAAGGGTCGTGGTGTATCCGCCAAAAATTGCCGTGGGCAAGATAAAGTTCCCGCAGTGGATGATCGATTCCTGGAAAATCAAGGACTGATGCCGGACAGAGGCTGACGCACCGGGAAGTGGAGTACTAGCCTGATCGGGGGGCCGAAATGGAGATCCTAATCTACGGCTTGATAAACAGCATGCTCCTGGTCCTGATGGCAGTCGGTTTTGCGCTGGCCTACAGTGTGAGCCGCGTTCCCAATTTCATGCACGGTTCGCTGTATGTCCTTGCTGGCTATCTCACCTGGGTTTTCCTCAACCGCCTGGGACTTGGCTACCTACTCTCCATCCTACTCTCTGTCGGCACGGCTACCCTGATCGGGTGGGTGGTCTATAAGGTTGCGGTCATACGTGTCCGGGGGATGCCGGTCTCCGAAATAATCGTGACTTTCGCGATCAGCCTCACCATCCTCGAGTTCCTTCGCTGGCTGGGTCTTCGCGGAGCCACCTATGTGCTGCCACCCTTCTACAGCAAGACGGTGACCCTGTTAGGGGTGCCTGTCGATTCCCAGCGAATCGCGGCGGTGCTTATCGCCGCCGCGATCGTTCTCGTGCTCTGGATCTTCACCCATTACACCAAAGTCGGGCTGGGCTTGAGGGGAATAGCTCAGAACGAGCGCGCTGCGCTGATGCTGGGAATCGATTCCGATCGGGCGGCAACACTTGCCTTGGCCCTGGGCTCTGCCCTCGCCGCGTTAGCCGGAATCACGATAATCCCTATGGGCAACATAAACGTTGCTACCGGGTACGATGTTCTCGTTTTTGCCATCGCTGTATGTATTTGCGGAGGCCTAGGCAGCTGGACAGGAACGATCCTTGCGGCCTTTGTCATCGGGTTTGCTCAAATGATCGTTGTCTACCTTGTCGCTCCTCACCTCGCTATGGTCGTTGCCCTCGCTGCCATTATTCTCATCCTCATCTTCAAACCATCCGGCCTTTTCGGCCGGCAAAAAGAATTGGAGGAGAGAGTCTAAATGGCAGAAGACGCGATTCGTCGCAAAGAGAGACTCGATCGAGGGGTCAAGGTTCGTTCCGATACCGTTTACGCAGTGTCCTCGTGGAAGGAAATCCTTTTCTTGTTAGCGCCCCGGGCTGCCCTCATTGCCGTGCTACTTCTTGCTCCTTTGTTCGTCCCGAGCCTGTACTGGCAGAGAGTGATCTGTATCATGGGTGTCTATGCCCTTCTCGCCATAGGATTCGATTTTTTAGCGCACTTTGTCGGGCTCGTGTGTCTCGGTGGAGCCCTTTTCATCGGGGTAGGGGCCTATTTCTCAGGTTGCCTTAACCACTATCTGGGCTTACCGCCGGTGCTCACGATCCCTATCGGGAGCATTGGCGGCGCCCTTATCTGTACAATAATTCTCCTGCCTACCCTGCCTCTTCGCGGTGTTTACTTCGCTATAGTGACTTTTACTTATCCGGTTTTTCTCGAACGGATTATCGTCGCCGCCGACATCCTTGGAGGCACGGACGGGATCCCCGGTCTATCGATCCTTTACAGCACGTGGCTCAGTCAGTACTCGATCCTCTCCGTCATCCTTCTTTGCGTGTTTGGGCTCAGGCGCCTCGTCAATGAGGATATTGGGGTTGTCTTTCGCGGGGTGAAGGACAATGATCAGGCGATACGGGCTTCAGGATTGAGCGTCACTTATTATAAGGCGATTGCTGTTTTCTTTGCGGCTTTGATGGGATGCTTTGGTGGCGCCTACCTGGCTCACCTCTACGGCTGGGTCGGAATGTCCCTGCTTTCGATGGACTTTTCGGTCTTTCCTCTCGTGGCCACCGTGGTAGGCGGTCCTGGAACCATTGCAGGGCCCTTAGTGGGATGCTTGCTCCTCGTTCCCATCTCGGAGATGCTGCGTGCGTTTGGCGCATTGCGGATCGTCATCTACTCGCTGATCATGGTATTTTTTATACTGTTCTGGAGTGAGGGCCTCGTCAATTGGGCGAGACGAAAGTATGAGCAGTTTGAACGCTGGGTGAGAGTGTAAAAATGGGAAACCCGCTGTTACGGGTGAGAAGCCTGAGCAAGTCTTTTGGCGGAGTGAAGGCCGTAAATGATGTGAGCTTCGACCTGCACGAGGGTGAGATCCTGGGAGTGATTGGACCGAATGGCTCAGGGAAGACCACACTTCTAAACCTCATCACCGGTTTCGTCCGCAAGGACAGTGGTACGGTAGAGTTCAGAGGCAAAGACATTACGAAGTGGTCAGCCCATAAGATCAGCAATTTGGGTCTCGTGCGCACGTTTCAAATAGTGCGGCCCTACGCAACACTGCCCGCCTTCAAGAATTTGATTCCCCCGCTATTTTCTCCTCGCATCAAACAAAGCACGAGAGGGAAACTCGGAGATAGGGATGCGGTGGCGATTGACGTCCTTGAGGAAGTAGGATTTGAGCGTGACGCTTATGTGCCTTACAAGCTTGCCGGGAGTCTTCCCCTGGGATACTTGAAGCGCCTGGAATTCGCACGATGCCTTTGCATGAAGCCGGAAACCATCTGTTGCGATGAGGTCTTTTCAGGGCTGAGCATGGCCGAGATCGCAAGCATGCTTCCTCTGGTCGAAAGACTGCAGGCGGACCGCATTACCCTTATCATGGTCGAGCACAGGCTGAGAGAGCTCTTCCGGGTAGCCGACAGAGTCCTGGTAATGAATTTCGGGCAAAAGATCGCAGAAGGATCACCGAGAGAGGTTATGAAGGACCCCCAGGTGCGAAGAGCCTACCTAGGAGAGGAGGTCAAGCTGTGACAGCCGGAGGCAATGCTCTCCTGTCGGTCAAAGAATTGCTGGTTTTCTACGAGAACGCCGTCGCGGTCAATAATGTAACCATCGAGTGCGTGCACGGTAAGATCACCGGTGTCTTCGGCTCGAACAGCGCCGGGAAATCAACGTTGATGTGGACGATCTCCGGCATTATTGTCGATATGCAGAAGAAAGAACAGATGAAGGGTGGAGAGAGGATCGCCTGGTACGGCACAATGACTTTCGCCGGTGAGGATATCCTCAAGCTGAAACCCAGTGAAAAGGCAAGAAAGGGAATTATTCTCTGCCCGGAACGGCGTCTGATCTTTACCGAGAGCAGCGTTCTCGAAAATCTGAAAATAGGCGGCTATCTGGCCGATAGAAAGCAAGCTCAGACGACCATGGACTACGTTTTCGGACTGTTTCCGGAGCTGAAGCATCTCAAGAGGCGCCAGGGTGGGTTTCTGAGCGGCGGCGAGCAGCAGATGCTTGCAATCGGGCGCGCTCTCATGGCTCAGCCGAAGCTGCTGCTTCTGGACGAGCCACTCCTTGGCCTGGCACCGGCCGTCGAGGTAAGACTGGCCCAGGCGACCAGAGAGATCAATCGGGATCTTCGTATTACTGTGCTCGTTACCGAGCAATATGCAAGACCCATTATCCCCATCGTTGATTATTGCTACGTTCTCGAGAATGGGGCCGCCGTGTTTGCGGGTACCCCAGAGGAATTCACGAAGAGTCCAGACGTGATGAATGCCTATTTCGGCGGACTGTATGAGTCTGAGGAAGAGATGTGAGAGGATATCGGTCAACGGATGAGACTGTGGTAAGCGGGTTTGAAAGGATGGCGGATAATGCTCCTGATAAGACCGCCATCTACTTCCTAGGGAAACGGTTCTCCTATGCACAACTGAGGGATCTGATCTACAGATTCGCAACTGCCCTCAACGGTTTGGGCGTGAAAGATAATGATAAGGTCGGCATTTATCTGCCGAACTGTCCGCAGTGGCTCGTTGCGTATTTTGGCGCACAGAAAATCGGGGCCATCCCCGTCCCCATTTCGCCTATCTACACGCCCTACGAGATCAAGTGGATGCTTAATGATGCGGGTGCGGAGACCGTCGTCTGCCAGGACACCAACTACGGGTATGTGAGAGAGGTTTTCCCCGACACCGGCCTCAAGAGGGCCATAGTCTCAAACCTGATTGATCTGCTGCCTTGGCCGAAGAGGATGGTCGGAAGGCTCTTTGACAGGGTGCCCCACGGGGTAGTCAATAAAGAGGAAAGCATTTTCTCCTTCAAGGATCTAATTCAGAAATACCCTGCGAACCCCCCGCGTGTGGACATTGATCCACGGGAGCATCTGGCCTACATCCTTTATACCGGGGGAACGACAGGCCTCTCGAAAGGGGTTCCGGGAACCCACAGCGGGATGGTCTCCTACATCCTTGATCTTTATCAGGCCATTGAGGGATATATATCTGAAGGAAACGAAGTGCTCGTGCTCGTCAATCCACTGTTTCACATCATGGGAAAGGGGACCTTCATGGGCATCGCACTTACGATGGGCAACCCCACGGTGATCATGCCCCTGCCTGTGGTTGATGCCATCCTGGAAGCAATTCAGACTTACAGAGCAACCCTACTCCTCGGCGTTCCAGCTCTTTATCGCATGATGCTCGAGTGCGATCGATTTGACTTGTACGACCTCTCTTCGTTAAAGCACTGTTGGAGCGGTGGCGACGTGCTGCCTGTGGAGGTGTTTACGCGTTTCGGAAAATTTACCAGGTTTCCCATTCGTCAGGTCTATGGTTCAACCGAGACAGGACATCTTACATTCGGTACAACGACCAAGGAGATAACGGCGACTAGTCTCGGCAAGCCCTTCCCCTCGAGAAATATACGGGTGGTGAACCCGGAGACTCTTGAAGAAGTCCCGCGCGGCCAGGTCGGAGAGCTGATAGTTTCCTCACCCTTTCTGCGTCCCTACCTCAACAACCCTGAGGAGACGGCACGTTCCTTCGTTGAAAAGGATGGCCTCACATGGTACCGGGTGGGCGATTTTGTTAAGATGGATGAGGACGGAGAGTTATACTACGTCGACAGGACGGCGGACATCATCAAACACAAGGGCTACAGGGTGTCCGCTTCGGAGATTGAGGCCGTCCTCCAGGATCACCCGGCAGTGATCGGGGCATGTGTTGTCGGCGTACCCGATCCCAAGGTCGGAGAGCGCGTCAAGGCGATCGTGGTCCTGAAGGAGGACGCGAGGGGAGTGGGTGCCCATGAACTGAACGCTTTTTGCCGAGAGAGATTGGCTGCTTATAAGATTCCGCAGTATATTGAGTTCAGGGACATGCTTCCGAAGTCGAAAGTTGGGAAACTGCTCAGGCGCGAGTTGAGAGAAGAGGAGCGCCGGAAATCGGATAAGAAACACAAATAGGCCGTTTCGGTCGCCAGGGACATCGGTTCCGTTTCTTAATAAAAGAAAAGCCTTAAAGAATGCCTGAATTGATCTCATTAGGCACTGCCCCATCTGCAAGTCTCGTAATATTAGAACACATTTCAACATCTAATTAAGCCTGAGATCTGTTACTGGATAAGTTTTAGGATCTGTGATTGGAGTGTTCATCTTGGTGATTCCTAGAAAAGGGAAGGTAAGGGACTTCAGCGCTAAGCCCCATTTTCTCGCTTGTACGTCTTTGGTCTGAAAGCTGTTCCATAGGGATAGCATAGACTGAACAGTGGTCTGACAGGATGGATTGTGCCAAAAACAAAGACTTGGAAAGGAGCCATCATGAAAACAACATTATTTCGGTTTTCGGTTCTTTCTCTTGCACTGATGCTCGTGCCTGCAACAGGAGCTTTTGCGGCACCCTCAGCGCCGCAGACCATTGCCGTCGGTGCCATCGTCTCTCTGAGCGGTTTCGATTCAAATCTGGGCCACCAGGCAAAGGCCGGGTACGAGATGGCCGTAGAGGACATCAATAAGGCCGGCGGGGTATACGTGAAAGAGTATGGCAAGAAGATACCCCTGGAGGTGATCGTGCAGGATATGGAATCGAATCCCCAGAAGGCTGTGAGCAGGATGGAGTACCTGCTGACATCAAAGAAAGTTGTGTCCTACGTCGGAACAACGTTTATTTCAGCGGGGTCTGGCGTTGCCGAAAAAAACAAAATCCCCACGATCGTCGTTGCCTCTGCTGTGCAGGGGGTACACGAGAGGGGTTTCAAATACTGGTTTTCGCCGGTAGGAAAAAGCCCCGACACGGCACGGGCCGTCTTTGATATCCTCGAATCGCTCCCTTCCGATAGGAGACCGAAAACCGTGGCTATTTTCCAGGAGCACACGGATTTTGGGCTGGAGCAGGCCCAGATCTTCAGAGGCGAAGCGGAAAAACGCACCTACAGGGTCGCCTTCCTCGACAAGTATACGCCGATGACGAAAGACTGGAGCCCGTTGATTATGGGGGCCAAAAAGGCGGGAGCCGAGGTGCTGCTTACGAGCCCGATAACACCCGACGGTATGCTGATGATCAGGCAGATGAAAGAGCTGGATTACAACCCGAAGGCGCTTGTCGCCATCCGTGCCCCCGATGATTTCTCGTGGGGAAAGGCACTGGGCCCCGCCGGCGATTATGTTCTGCTCATGGGCGGCTGGCACCACGGCGTGAGGTTCCCGGGTGTGGACAAGCTCAATGAAGCCTACAAAGCGAAGTTCGGCCGGCCGGCCGACATGCAGACGGGCCCTGCCTATGCATCGATTCAGATTATTGCCGCGGCCGTCGAGAAGGCAGGGACGCTTGACACGACAAAGATCAGGGACGCGATAGCGGCCACCGACATGATGACCACGGTGGGCAAGGTGAGGTTCCGTGCGAACGGCACAGTGATCGATCCATGCCCTGCCACCATTCAGTGGCAGAAAGGAGCCCAGAAGCTCATATGGCCGAAGGAATTCAAGGAGGCTGAATTCGCGTACCCGATTCCAGAGTGGAAATCACGGTAATGCCGCTCCTTTCCGTGAAAGGTGTTTCGAAATCCTTTGGGGGCCTTCAGGTGCTCTGGGAGATCGATTTCGACGTGCAGGAAAGAGAGATTATCGGCCTCATCGGTCCGAACGGGTCAGGCAAGACAACCCTTTTTAACACGATTATGGGGTCGCTGCCGTGCGATAAAGGAACGATCTCTTTTTGCGGGGAGGAGATCACCGGCCTGAAGCCGCACAAAATCTGTCGGAAAGGCATAGGAAAAACGTTTCAGCTCACCAGGCCGTTTATGAGGATGACGTGCCTTGAAAACGTGATGGTCGGGAGATACTTCGGAAAAGAAGCCTGTCGCGGGTATAGGCAAACGAGGGCTGAAGCGCGAGACATCCTCGAAATGGTGGGGCTGCGACATAAGGAGGATGTGCCGGCGGCCGGCCTCAACGTGATAGGACGGAAACGATTGGAGCTGGCAAGGGCACTGGCCGGGCACCCGCATCTTTTGCTGCTCGATGAGATCATGGCGGGATTGAACCCTAAGGAGATTGACGCTGCGGTCGGATTGATACGGCAAATCAATCAATCGGGGGTGAGCGTTATTATCGTGGAACATGTGATGAAGGCGGTGCTCGGAATCTCCGAGCGCGTGGTGGTTCTCGACGCCGGGAAAAAGATCGCCGAGGGAACTCCCAGAGAAGTTGTGAAGAACGAGGCTGTGATCAGGGCTTACTTGGGGCATTCCGTTCATGCTTGATCTCAGAGAAGTCGATGTGCACAGGGGCGACATTCAGGTCCTCTGGCGCGTTTCTTTGGCTGCGCAAGAGGGGAAGATGACCGCGCTGTTGGGGTCAAACGGGGCGGGCAAGACGACACTCCTGAGCGCGATCACCGGCCTCCTGCGAGCTTCGAAGGGAACGATCACCCTTCATGGAAGCCGAATTGAGACTAGGCCGGTTCATGAAATCGTGGAGATGGGAGTAAGCATGGTCCCCGAGGGAAGACGGCTTTTCCCGGAAATGACGGTGCACGAGAATCTCGAGCTTGGGGCATTCGCAAGAAAGGCACGAAACCAACGGCAGGAGACCATGGACCTGATCTTCGGAATCTTTCCCGTCCTAAAAGGCAGGCGCCTGCAGATAGCCGGAACGCTTAGTGGGGGAGAACAGCAGATGCTCACGATTGCAAGGGCCCTGATGTCCCGCCCTAGGCTGCTGTTGCTGGATGAGCTTTCCTGGGGCCTGTCGCCCGTCGCAACAGAGAATATCTTCGAAACCATCAAAAAGATCAATCGAACCATGGGATTGGCGATGTTGATTGTCGAACAAAACGTGTCGATGACCCTGGAAATGGCCGACTACGCCTATATTCTTGAAAACGGCCGTATCGTGGGAGAGGGACGTGCGGGAACACTTCTCGAAAGTGAACAGGTCAAAGATGCGTATTTGGGGATCGGGGACCTCTAGTGCCGCAGATCGTCATATACGGGATTATTACAGGCGCTTTTTACGGCCTCACCTCCATCGGTCTCTCCCTCGTGTTCGGGGTCATGAGGCACCTGAACATCGCCCACGGCTCCCTGCTCATGATCGGTGGTTTTGTGGCGTATTGGGCTTTCCACCTTTTCAATATTGACCCTTTTGTTTCGATCCTTCTGGTCATCGTAATCCTTTTCGCCTTGGGCGCGGCCCTGTATAAAGGAATGTTCTGCCGCCTCGACGACCTGCCGGAAGGCCAAAAGATCAACAATTCGATGCTCGTAGGCTTCGGCCTCACGTGGATCATCGATAACTTGGCGATCTTGTTCTGGACCTCGGATGTGCGGGCCGTAACCCCGGCTTATACGGGAAGCGTAGTGGAGTTGATGTCGGGCATGAGGGTTCCCCTTGTTGGTGTCGGCATCGTAGGCCTTGCCCTCCTGGTGATCTTTTCCCTTCACCTGATTCTTACAAAGACCTTCTTCGGAAAGGCGGTGAGAGCGACGGCACAGGACCGCGACGCAGCCAACCTGATGGGCATCAACGTGGAGCGGACGTATTTGATCTTTTTCGCCCTCAGTTCATCCTTAGCCGGGATCGCAGGCGTCGTGGCTGCGGTCAACTATTCCGTCCACCCTACGGTCGGTTTCGAGTGGCTCCTCAAGGCGATCATCATCCTCGTCCTTGCCGGGGTCGGAAAGATCGGCCGCGTTTTCACGGCGGGACTGGCGTTGGGGATCGCTGAAGCCATAAGCGTTTATTTTACCGGTCCGGCCTATCGGGAGGTCGTCGGACTGGTGCTGTTCATCCTGGTCCTCCTCTACAGATCCAGATAGGAGTGTGCAGGAGTTAGACGTGGAGTATAACAGAAAGGCCCTTGTTCTCTCGGCAGCCGCGGTTTTTCTGCTGCTGGTTTTCCCTGTCTCTGTGGGCACGGAGCACACGATCAATCTCGTCGTCTCCCTCTTCATCGTCGTGATCCTGGCGCAGGCCTGGAATGTTCTGGCAGGCTACGCGGGGCAGATCAGTCTCGGAAATGCCGCATTTTTCGGCATGGGCGCGTTGGCTTTTCACTTCTTGGCGTGGCGGTGGGGGCTGCCCCTGCTTTTGGCTCTTGCCCTGGCAGGAATCTCTTCTGTCCTTCTCGCCAGTCTGATCGGCATTCCTGCCCTTCGGCTGAAGGGCGCCTACTTTGCCATAGGAACACTGGCGCTGGCAGAGGTTCTGAGAATCACGGTGGGCAACGTCTTCCCTAGAACGGTTTACATTCCGACCGAGCAGATCGGCTCCTACAGCCTTATGCCCCGATATTATCTTGCATTGTTTCTCGTCGTTCTCACGCAGGGGGTCGCTTTTTTCATGGTCAAATCAAAGACGGGGCTGGCCATCAGAGCCTTAAGGGACGACGATGAAGCGGCGGACAGTTCAGGCGTCAATGTTTTCAAATACAAGTATCTGGCCCTCGTGTACAGCAGTTTCTTTTCGGGTCTTGCCGGAGGCATTTTTGCCTACTACCAAATCTCGATTCTGCCCACCTCTCTGTTCGGGCCGCAATGGACTTTCGAACCCCTTGTTGCGGCTTCGGTGGGCGGAGCGGGCACCTTGCTCGGACCCGTAATCGGTTCGGTCTTTCTCATCCTTGTCATGGAGCTTTTTGCTCTCACCCTCGGAAAGACCTATCTCATTATCTTTGGGGCGATGTTTGTATCGGTCGTGCTCTTCTTTCCTGCCGGTCTGATCGAACTTCCCGGGTGGGCGAGAAGGGTAATCAGAAAATAAGAACTGAGGAGGGACTTATGAAAGATGGATCTTCAGGCAAAGGAGAGCCCAAGCAGAAGGCGCTCCTCGAAACCCTCTTGCAGATGACCCTCGACCACAAGATGCACGAGCGCTTCTACACGGCGAGGGATTATCAGTGGGCTGCCGATCTGCGCAGGCACGCCAACAGGCTTGCGACCGTCGCGGAGCGACTGGAATCGATCACGCAAGATGCCCTGGATGCGGCAGGAGGGACCAAATCCGTGTTGGAGACCCAAGCGCCCCTGTCGATCGAACAGATGGCGATGATCAACCACAGGGATGTGGTGCCCTACATGGCCGTCCTGTGGTACGGCCATGGCGGTAAGCCGCCGGAGTTCATGGAGCTCACAGGGGAACTGACGGGTAGGATGTGGGCCATGCGTGCGACATCGCAGATGCTCCTTGAGTACATGAACAAACACTTCGAAGGCGACGAGGCGGCCCTGATCATACCCGATACCCGTTATCTGGAAGGATCGCTGTGGCGGATGCGGATCACAACCGGTCTCTACAAGGTTGCCACCTACTACAGGCTGGCGGCCGAGAGCATGGGTCTGGCTTTGAAGAGCCTCGATGCCGCGCCTCTTGAAGGAAAAGCGCTCCTTGATGCCGATAAGAGAACGGCCGCGGTCGAGATGATGAAAGCCGCGCAGGCGCATTTGAATGAAGCGGCCGCTCACCTTGGGGTCGCAGCGACGGAGCTCGGCAAAGACGAGGAGCGTTGGCAGCACAGTCAGGCCGCACTTGGCGGGATCCTTGGCGATGCATGGGGGGTGCACCATGGCTGATGAAAATCCGAGGGACCTTTTCCAATGGGTGGAGCCGCTCTCCTTGAACAAGAAAATCCGCGAAGCGCTCGATCCCGTCAAATGTCTCGGCGAGGCCGCGCAGATACGCATTCAGGCGGATCGAATCGGTGCCGCGGCGAGAGAACTTGAGGGGGGTGAAAAGCAAACGGGATCAGTGATGCCCGCTCTCGATGGTGTCAAGGGAACGTTTGGACCCATGGAGGGCGATTACAGGGCGATATGCGAGATGCTGGCGGGACTGGCAAATAAGGAGCTGGCCGCCAACTACACGCTTACCATGCCCAAGGGCCGGTCATACGCAGAAGCCCATTTCTGGCGCAGCCGCGTCCTCGCCGACATGGTCGCCGCCTCGAGCTATTATAAAGTGGCCGCGGAATTGATTTCTCTCGCGATGAAAACGCTCAATAAATGTTCTCCTTCGATGAAAGCGGCGGAACTCACTCTGCTTCTCAACCATGCGTCAGCTCTTCTTGCTGATGCAGCGAAATTCATGGGTACCGCAGGGGCGGAACTGGGGGATGATGACATCCGGTGGAAGAACCTGGAGAAGGCCGTAGAGGAGCTCTAGCGGCGACGGGATTCCGTCCGGGGCCGTTTCAACCTTGGATGAAAAAGTCAATCTATTGTAAAATTGAATGATTTTGTTCGTGTGATGTCGAAAAAGAAGATCGTCCGGAGAGAGGCCATTATCGAGGCGGCCATTGAAGTCTTCAGCGAAAAAGACTTCAAGGCGGCAAGCATTTCGGAAATCGCTAAAAAGGCGGGTGTCGCCGACGGCACGATCTACCAGTACTTCAAGAACAAGGAAGACCTGTTTTTCTCCATCCCCATAGAAAAAACGAACGAGTTCAGGAGTCAGCTCGAACTGCATCTCGCGGGGATTACGGGCGCTTTCAACAAACTCCGGAAATTCGTGTGGTACTTTCTTTATTTTTTTAGGACCAACCCCGAGTATGGGCGAATCCTCATGCTCGAGATGCGGGTGAGCAAGAGTTTCGTCAAGACCGAAACGTACGGTTTTCTGAAGCAGTCGGTCAGTTCGGTATTGGACATTATCACAGAAGGGCAGAAGGAGGGTGTCATCAGAACGGATGCGGATATCTACATTCTGCGCCACTTCATACTGGGTACCCTCGAGCACATGGTGACCCGCTGGCTGATCAAGGAAGAGAAGTACGATCTCCTCGAACATCATCAAGCTGTGAGCCGGATCCTGATCGACGGGCTCAGGGCAACCCCTCCAGTCCCTTGATCCAGAGCCTCCGATAAAGGCTGCGTATCCCTACACGTACCTTAGCGTTATCTATGGAAATCCATTTTAATTCCTAAACTCAACGGCCGGCTGCCTCCTCCTACATGGGTAGCCAAGCGCGCCAGTTCAGCAGGACAATCCGCTCCTAAGCTCTCCTTGACACACGAGGGCGAAATCCCCTATATTCTCACCTACCGTAAGCGAGTCTCCGGCATGTTGATCAAGGTTATGGAATTCCGAGAGAGGCGCTTCACTTGGTGCTTCGATTCGCACATGCGGTTACGTATTTTGAAGCCCAGAACCGGGTAAGTGCTCCCCAGGCCTTAAGTCTTGACGAAATACGTTCATCGCCGAATTTATGAATCGATTGACTCAGCAGGAAGGAGGGAAGGAAAATGTATCGCAGGGTACTCGTTCCCTTGGACGGCTCAAAGCTGGCCGAGTGCGCGCTCGATCATGTCAAGAGGATGGCTGAAGAGGGTTTCCTGGAAGAAGTGATCCTCTTGAGTGTGGTCCATGTCGATGCACCCTATTCCGAACTGTACGGCAAGGGCTTCGATATCAACGTGATGAGGGAAGCCTACTGGGACGCGGCGAGGAAATACCTCGCGGATATTGAAACCCGGATCGGCACTGAAGGCATCAGGGTGAAGGCAGAGGTGGTTGAGCACAGCCGGCCGGCCCCTGCCATCACGGATTATGCCCTAAAAAACGGGGTAGATCTGATTGTCATCGCCACCCACGGTTATACAGGGTTAAAGAAACTGATGCTGGGGAGCGTGGCCCTGAGTATCGTTCACGACTCCCATACTCCGGTGCTTTTGATTAGGCCGGAGGCGTGCCGTTCATAGCCGAGAACAGGCGGCACCCTTTGTAACGCGTTGCGTTTGGGTCACTCAATTATCAAGAAAGAAAATGGCCCCCTGAGTCGCATCTACCCGGTATTTGTTATCCAGCCCACTATCATGTCGCATAAATTGTGTGTCGTTTTGAGATTGCTTATGGCGTCGTCAGATGAGAGGCCGGTCACGACTGCCCAAATAAGGCGCGATCGTCCGGGAGAATCAAAGCCTTTACGAGGTTATCTGTAAGATCAGATACCGAATTGCACAAGTTACGCCTATTTCATTCGCAGATCCTTGAATCTCTTGGCCTTGAGTTCGAATCTGGGCAGGGATCCATGGGGGTGGACCTCGATGCGGTAGCCGAGGTTGGTTTTGAGCCGCAGTTGATCCTTGAGGTGATCAAGGACGTTTTTCTCTTCCCCCTCTTTTCCCGGCACCAGTTCCACCTTGAGGAGAATGTCGTCGATATCGCCTTTTTTTGTAACGAGCACCTCGTATTCGTCGCCAAGATCCGGGATGCTTCTGACCACCTCCTCAATGGCGGTGGGGGCCAGGAGAACCCCCTTTACCTTGGTGATGTCGTCGGCCCGTCCGATTACGCCTCCATCGGTCAGGCGAAATGTCCTGCCGCAGTCACACCGGTGAGGCGACCAGCGGATGACATCCTTGGAATCGAATCGTATGCACGGTTTGGCGCTTCGGTCCAGGGCGGTGATGATCATCTTTCCCGGCTTTTGGGGGTCGTCGGTGATTTCCCCGGTTTCCAGGTCTTCGATTTCCACCAGGAAAAAGGCCTCGTTCACATGCAGCCCTCCGGGCTGCTTCAGACATTCATAGCTCCAGGCGCCGCTCTCCGTGGCCCCGATGTGATCGTAGACCTTGGCGCCCCATGCCTCTTCCATCCTCCTCTTCGTGGTGGGAATACACGCCCCCGGCTCGCCCGCACAGGTGATTCTACGGATGCTCAACTCCTTGGCCACATCGATCCCCAATTTTCTTCTCGCCGTGTCCGCCATCCCCAGGACGTAGGTCGGCGTGGCCATGAATGCCGTGCAGTGGAGCTCCTTCATCTTGAGGACCCTGGCCTGGGTGTCCAAGACGCCCCCCGGAACCACCTCGCAGCCTATCTTCTCGGCGGCAAAGTGGGCGCCCCAGAAGGCGACGAAGATGTTGTACCCGAAGGGAATGAAGACGCGGTCGGTTTCCCGATAGCCGTGCGCGTATAACACATAGGCCCAAGTCTCGCTGTACCACTCCATGTCCTGCCATGAATCAGCATGGTACACCGGGGTTCCCGTGGTTCCACTGGTCTGCCGATACGTGGTCACCTCGCGCAAAGGGACCGCGAGGATGTCGCCATACGGGAAGGGCTCTCGCGTCTGCACTTCCCTGAGCATGCCCTTTTCGACTTTTGGGACACGCCGGATATCTTCATGCGTCTTGATGTCCCCTGGTTCGAGCCCGGCTTCTTTGTAGATTCGCCTGTAAAAAGGGGAGTTGTCGTAGGCCCATTGCAGGACCCTTTTGAATTTCTTGAGCTGAAGCGCCCGAAGCCTCTCAACAGGCAGAGTCTCGATCAAGGGATTCCAGTATTGGGTATGACGGTTCATGTCTGCACCTCAAAGGAGATCAGTTCTTTTCAGGGATGCGGATCCCCTGAATAAGCAATTCTACGGCTTCGTTGTACCGGTCCAGCAGATCACCTTTTTCACCTTTGAGGAGCCACCGGGTGACGATGTGCTCCAAGATACCGAGGATCAGATGCCGGATCATGTATTTGTTGGTGTCATTGCGAATGACACCCTCTTCCTGGCCCTCTTGAATGATTTCCAAGATTTTGTGAGTCAGAGGTCTGTAGGCCTCGAACGTTTTGGTGTTGGCGAAATTTCTGTTCACCCGCATCTCGAGCATCAGGGCTCTTGCGTATTCCGGATTGTCCTGCAAATGATAGAGATAGTACCAAACGAACTTTCTGATCTTGTTCTCTGCGCCGGTGATCCCCTGCAAATGCAGCTCGAGTTCGTTGTAAAATTGTTTTGTCTTGTCGATGGGAATGGCGAAGAACAGGTCTTCCTTGCTCTTAAAGTATTGATAGATGGTCCCTTCCGCAACGTTGGCTTTCTGGGCAATCTCAGAAATGGTTGAATTCTGGAAGCCGTTCCTGCTGAAGACTTCTATCGCAGCATCGATGATCAATTGTCTCTTGACTTTTTTCTTGGGCATAAGGAAGAGTGAAATAAAAATGAGTGACGCTCAAACCTAACTCCAACCCAGAGTCTTGTCAATACCTATTTCTAAGAAATCCAGTTGATTATATAAATGAATGGTATCTCAATTATCTCCGGATTTTGCTGCTTTTTGCTTGACACCTCGGCCTATCCTCTATAGAAAAAGACCAGTCCCTTATACCGTGAGCAAAAAACCGCTCTTACCACACTACACGACGGAAAGATTGAGACAGTGAAAGAGGCCTTGTTTATCGCTGAGGCCCTTGTTGCCGGAGAAGGCGGATTTCTCAGGATGTGCAAAGAAATAGCCTTAACAAATGCCCTGTGAACCGTTCGCCCGGATGTATAGAAGACTGTCCTGTCGAAGACCCTGAGGCTCTCGAAGGGAGCCTGTCGAAGGCGGTGAATGCCCCGTTCATGCTTCGATACCCGTTCGACAAGCTCACGGTCCTGAGTCTTTCGACTTTGCTCAAGACCCTGAGGATCTCGAAGGGCAACGTCGAAGGACTCAGCATGAACGGATAGGATCAAGCAAGAGTGCAAGTCCTTTCCTAACAAAGCCTTAGCGACCTCCCGCCTTCGTCTCTTCGATATGCTCAGGGCTACGGCGAGGCAGGGCCGGTCGCGATGTATCCGGCAGGCAGGAATCGCAAGCAGGAGCTTGCTCTTACAAAAGCGGGGAGGCAATGAATGTCAATCCTGTTATGAGACCATTGATATGTGCGGCGTACTCGAAAGAGGAGGCATTGATAAGAGATGGGCTATTCCATTTTTGATGAGACCATGGTGGACATGAAGTGGCCCGAGGTTGAGAACGCGGCCGGCGAGGGTGCGATAGTTCTGCTTCCGACAGGCGTCATCGAGGAGCATGGACCCCACATGGGGCTGGGGGTAGATACCTACTGCAGCTATCTCGTGTGCAGAGAAACGAGGCGAACGCTCGAGAAGAAGGGAACAAAAACGCTCATCGCCCCGCCCTACTACTGGGGAATCAACAGCGCGACCGGTGCTTTCCCGGGTTCCTTCACCGTAAGAAAAGAGACCATGAAGGCGCTTCTATACGACATCCTCGCCTCCATGGGACGTTGGGGCATAAGCTATGTATTCAACATCAACTGGCATGGTGACCATGACCACAACCTGGCCATTCTGGAAGCCGTGGCAAAGGCGCGGGATGAAACCGGGATCAGGGCGTACTGCATTCTCGGCGAGTTCGATGCGAAGCGATTCGGTCTCACAGGAAAGGAGTCCCACGTGATTATACAACAGGATCCTCCGGCCCAAGGTCCTCCGCCGAAGTACCTCGAAATCCACGCCGAATCCACGGAGACGGGCATCATGGCCCATTATTTCCCGGAGCAAGTAGACCTCGCGATGGCCAAGAAACTCAAATCCACGGATCTGACCTTCAAGGATCTCATGGTCTGGCGGCAAGGCTGGAGCGATGCGAGAAAGGTTACCCCGTTGGGGTATTTCGGCGACCCGGCGGGATTCGATGTGGAGACGGCCAAAGCCCTCATCGAGAGTCACGCCGGCAGAACGGCCGACTTGATAGAATCCTTTCTTAAGGGAAATTACAAGCCGCCGGCGAAACGAAACTGATAACCCGAGAGGGAACGGACTGAGATGCAGGCATCAAGATGACCGTGTTCGGCTTATGATGCCGAAAAATACAGCCACAAGGGAGGGTGAGAGCAATTTCGGCGGCACCGGTTCTTCCAGCCGGGTGGTGCGTTTCGGGGAAGATAAGGCATAGAACAAATAAGAGGGAGGGATGAGCAATGGCAAAAGAGAAGCGATTCATGGACCCCCACGAGGTACCCGCCATTCCGGGAACGGAAGGCTGGGAGGAGATGTATCCTTATTACTATTTGTTCGGAAAGAAAAAAACGGAGAGGGAGAAGTATGAGAGCGGCCAACTGTGGTTCTATGATGGAGTGCACTATCCGGTGCCGATGCATCCGCTGGACATCATATGGGATGACATGTGGCACTTGACCCTGTCCGGTTTCGTGAGCAAGGTCTTCGCAATCCCGAACTCCAACGGCATCGACCACCGGATCCTCAACGGCTACATCTACCTCAGCGGAACGTTTCCCTCAAAAGAGGAAGAGGAACGAAGGATTCCCTATGTTCAGGCAAGAACCGGGCACTACTATGAAAAGTACGAGGAACTCTATGAGCTTTGGCTCACAAAGATGAAAGCGGTCATTGAGGAAATGAAGACACTCCGTTTCCCGAGCACCCTTCCCTGGGTATCCGATGACTCGTACGTCTTTGAGCACAAGGGCTATTTCGAGGCCGACGAAATCCTCAGGACCTACGACCGGCTGATCGAACTGGCGCAGCGTTCATGGCAACTGCACATGGAAATGGACGGCCTTGCGTACGGGGGATACGTCAACTTTATCTATACCATGCGCGATCTGTTTCCAGATATCAGCGACAAGGCCATAGGGCAAATGCTCACCGGGTTTAAAGGAGAAATGTTCCGGCCACCGGCGGAGCTCGCCAAGCTGGCAAACCTCGCCATTGATTTGGGTATTGAAAACGACGTTCTGGCTTACGATAAGTGGACCGACATGGCAAAGAAGTTAGAGCAAAGTGAGCCTGGAAAGGAATGGCTGTCAAAGGTCGAGGAAGTGAGGGAGCCGTGGTTTGAAATGAGCATCGGCGGCGGGTGGCATCACATGGACGTGGCCTGGAACGACAATCTCGATGTCCCACTGGCCCACATCAAGAACTATATACAAAGGCTGAAGAAAGGGGAGACCATCGAGAGGCCAGTTGAAAAAGTTGAAGAGGAAAGCAGAAGAGTCGCGGCGGAATACCGAAGCATGATCGATGATGAAAAAGACAGACAGATCTTTGATGAACGCCTGCAGTTGGCAAAGAGGGTGTCCATATTTCCGGAAAGTCACCAATTCTATATCGAAAACTGGTTCCATGTCATGTTCTACAGAAAGGCCAAAGAGCTGGGGCAAATGTTCGTCTCTCGCGATGTATTGAAAGACAAAGAGGACATCTTCTTTCTGAACCGCTTTGAAATCTACCCTATTCTGTACGACGTCCTAGCATCCTGGTGCACTGGTGTTCCCGCCATCGCAACGTATGAGCTGCCTCAAAAAATCGAACGGCGAAAGCAGATCTATGAGAAATTCAAGGCGTGGAATCCGCCGCCGGCCTTGGGTGTGGCACCGGAGGTCGTCACTGAGCCCAATCAAATTGTCCTCTGGGGTGTTACATCGGAGAAAATCGATATGTGGCTTGAAGCTTCGGAGACCAAACCCGAGGATATCAACCAGCTCAAGGGCTTTGCAGGATCAGGGGGGATTGTCGAAGGCCCGGCCCATGTCTGTCTGGAGCTGGACGAAATCGCCAAACTCAAAGAAGGAGATATCCTGGTGGCCCGCATGACGGCTGCGAGCTGGGCTCCGGCATTCAACGTCATCGCCGCCTGCGTCACGGATATCGGCGGTACGTTCTGTCATGCCGCCATCGTGGCCAGGGAATACAAGATGCCCGCCGTGATCGGTGTGGGAAACGGGACAGCGGTCATCAAGAGCGGGGACAGGCTGAGGGTGGACGGCGATCATGGCGTTGTCACGATCCTGGAGCGGGCGTAGGGTCAATGCAAATGTGGTGTCTTGACGATCGCTTGTGATCTCGATGCCTTCGATGGCCTCAAGGTAAACTCATCGAAGCCGTTCGCCCTCGATCTGACGGCCGAGAGGCGATCCGACTTGCGAAGCAAGTCGTCCTGAGGCCGCCGCAGGCGCATCGAAGGATCTTTTCGCGCTACCAGGAGATCCCTCGCTTTGCTCGGGACAGTGCGCTGCACTGGATTGCCACAGCGCTTCGCGCCTCGCAATGACGGTGTGGGGCTTTTTACCGTAGAAATCCTCCCTGCCCCCTTTACTTAAGGGGGGAATGAATCGGCACCTTATTGAACCTCCCCCTTTGGAAAAGGGGGATCGAGGGGGATTTTCATGGGCGCCGGCGACCCTCGTGAGGGTCATGAGAGTTTACGAGGCCGTCAAACTTGATGGACTGGTAAAAAGTCGTCACCCCGTTGAAAAACGGGATCCAGGTATTTTGTAAGTCCTTAGAAACACTGGATTCCGGCTTTCGCCGGAATGACGAAAAACGGGGTTTTCGGGCTTTTTACGAGACCGTCAAACTTGGGTGGCATAAGATTTCTCGCATTCGCTCGAAATGACACTTTGGTCTGAGCAATTACCGGGATAGGGCATTTGAACGGGAGCGACTTATGACTCCTGTCGATGCCCGGCATGATAGGAGTTGAGCTGATGAATTCAACAAAGTGGATCTATCGCTTTGATGAATTAGGGGCGGCACACAACGACGTGGTGGGCAAGAAATGTGCCCAGTTGGGGGAGATGACCAGGGCCGGCTTCAATGTTCCTCCGGGATTCGCCTTGGGCCTGCAGGCCTATGAAATGTTCATGGAGAAAAGTGGGGCCTATGAGGACATCGCCGATTATCTGAAGGAATTCGAAGCCGATCCCAAAAACCCTTCGGACCTGCCGAAATACGACAAAGCCTCTAAAATCCTACGGTCCATGATAGAGCGCAAAGAGATGCCGGGAGAGCTGGAGGGTCCCATCGGCAAGTTCTATGATGATCTCTGCCGGGTGACAGGCGTCGGTGATGTTTCCGTGGCAACCCGGTCTGCAGGCCCAAGCAGCCATCCCGGTCAGTATGAGACGTTTCTCCATGTTCAGGGCAAATCGGAAGTCATGAGACATATCATCAAAGTCTGGTCGAGTACGTTCAATCAGCGTTCGATTCATGCCCGTCATCTGGCAGGGCTTCCTTTGGGTTATGATCCCATCGGCGTGGGTGTGCTCAAGATGGTCCATTCAAAGACTGCCGGTGTCATGTTTACCCTCAATCCTGCCAACGGTGATCGCTCCAAGATCATCATAGAGGGAAACTGGGGACTGGGGGAGAGCGTCGTGAGCGGTTCGGTCACTCCGGACGAGTGGGTGATCGACAAGGTGGTTATTGAAATCGTCAAACGCGCCATCTCGAAAAAGACCATCGAGTTCACCCTTGAGGAGAGTTCGGGAAGGCCCAGGATGCTTGAAGTCCCCGGCGACAGGCAGGGCGTTCCCTGTTTAACGGACGAGGAGGTTCTTGAACTGGCAAGGCTCGGTAAGAAACTGGAACGGCATTATGGTAAACCGCAGGACATCGAATGGACCATTGACCGTGACCTCCCGTTTCCGGAAAATATCTTTTTCGTTCAGACAAGACCGGAAACCATCTGGAGCAAAAAAAGGTCTGATGGAAAATTGAAAACCAGCGGCAGCGCTTCAAGGGACGTGATCGATTTCTACCGAAACCTGAAGGCATAAGCTGAGAAAAAGGGAGTCGCAATGAAATCGGAAAGGCCGCCGGCCATACTCAAAGACAAATGGGTTCTCATTGTAGACGACGAAGAGGATGTCCTCGATGTGTTAATCCAGATCCTGGACATGTGCAGGGGAGACAGGGCCTCCACGTTCGAAGAGGCAAAGGCGCTTCTTGAGAAAAATCCCTATGACATTGCTGTTTTGGATATTATGGGGGTCAGGGGGTATGACCTCCTCAAGATCGCCGACAGGAGAAATATCCCGGCCGTGATGCTCACGGCTCATGCTCTAACAAAAGCTGATATGATTCGATCCATCGAGGAGGGGGCTTCTTTTTTTGCACCCAAGGATAGAATCACTGATATTGCGAGGTTCCTGGCCAGCGTGTTGGAGGCAAGGCAGATCAATGCAAATACGTGGGCGCGATGGTTTGAAAGCCTGGGTGGCTTCTATGACAAGCGATTCGGAGGAACGGACTGGAGAGACCAGGAACGGGAGTTCTGGGAAGAAAAGCTCAAAGACTGGGATAGCGCCTGAGAGTTCTTCGATTGAAGGGGATGCCTCCGGCGAGATTGCAGGGTGGCCCCATTATCTTTCAAAGAATCTGCACGGTTTCGAGGAACCGAGGTTTCTTTTCGAGGGGCCGGTTCCTGCTCAGGGCTTTTTCGTAGAGGTCCTTTCCGAGAAGGGCGGCGCCGAGGGCGCCGGTGATGAGGGGCTCGGGCGGAACGAAGATCTCGACGCCCAAGTGCTCCTGGAGGGCTTTCACCAATCCTTTGTTCTTGCCCCCGCCTCCGGTCAGGATCACGTCCGGCTCGATCTTCAGGCGCTTCGCCATTCTCGCCACACGGTCCGCCAGGGACCGGTGGACGCCTGCGAGGAGGTCGCGAACAGGCACCCCCTCAGCCAGCCGGGCGGCCACTTCCTGCTGGGCCCAGATGGTGCAGATGTTGCTGATCTGCGCCGGATGGGTGCTTTCGAGGGAGATGTCGCCGACCCGGTCGAGGTCGATGCCGAGGCTGTCGGCAATCACCTCGACGAATCGTCCGCTACCGGCGGCGCACTTGTCGTTCATGATGAAGTTCGTGGGTCTTCCCGCGGGGTCCACGGTGATGGCCTTGCTGTCCTGGCCTCCGATGTCGATGATGGTTCGTGCCCGGGGAAAAAGGTTCACGACGCCTTTGGCATGGCAAGTGATTTCCGTGATCTGTTTGTCCGCGAAAGGGACATTGATTCTTCCGTAGCCCGTGGAAATGACGTAGGTAATGGAGGCAAAGGGGAGGCTTGATCTTTGGAGAGCCTCTTCCATCACCTTGTTGGCCAGCCTTCGCTGTTCCGGCCCGGTGGGACCGATGACGGAGGCGATGATCCCGTGGCCCAGGATCACCGCCTTGGTCATGGTGGAGCCGATATCCAGGCCTGCAAAGTATTCGGTCATTTCTGCCTCAATGCCAATTCAATTTTCTCACCGCCCACTCTCCCTCGACCTGCTCGGGATCGTTCGAGGCACAGAGTCCGCAGAGTTAAGATCTGGGAGTGTTCGCTCAAAATGATGGTGGGGATCAGGAAATGAATGGAATAAGCTTGCTTTTTCCATTCATTCTCTGACCCCACCGAAGCCGATGCGAAGCATCGTGTTCCTCCGCGTCTGAGCGGAGGATTTTGAGCGAACATAAGGACCGGTTTTCTCTGCGCTCTCCGTGTCTCTAGTGAGCGCAGCGAACGGGTGGTGAGTCAGTGGTCTTCTCAGGCCGCCTTGCTCCGCCGGATCGATTCCAGGGTCTCGACGAAGGCGTCGATCTTGCTTCTCGTGTCCACCTCCGAATAGGAGGTAATGTCGATGATGTCGCTCTCGAGAATCAGCGAGGGAAGCTCCCTGGAGGTCCTTTCTCTGCTTCCGCCTTTCCCGAGGTTGAGCACCGGAATGGGTCTGAAGATCTTGGCCAGTTGGTGTAGCTGCCAGATCAGCCCCACGTGCCAGGTTCTGCAGGAAAAGGCCTCGTGCATGACCACGCCGTCAATCTTGTAGTCCTCGATGAAGCTGATGAGTCGCTCCACATCGGGTTCCGACCCCGGTCTTTTCTTGGCCCTGTCATACCAGAAGGTCCAGTAGCCCAGCCACCGCCAGGCCAGGTGCTCGACAGGATCCCTGGTCTCCGGAATGTCCATTTCATAGAGAGGCTCGATCATCCGGTAGGTGGTTTCCACAGGAAAGGAGGCCCCCTTGCTGTTGAAGTAATTGAAGTCGGAGAGGGCGAACCACGACGGAAGACCGCCGCCCCACATGAGCCGGTACTTCTCCTCCGGGACTTCTCCTTCGCCCCTGGCAATCTTTTCTTCCAGCTCTTTCTTGAGATTTACGAAGAAATCGTAGGCCTCCTGGGTGGCCATCATGAAGCACATGGGCACCATGGTGTTCATGGCATCCCCGGTGCCCATGGGTGTGGGGACGGCCTTGCGCAGTTCGTAGGTTTCGTGGATGAGGTTCCACGTCCGGTCGCTGAGATCGACCAGTTCGCTCAGCCTGTGGTAATCCATTTTTTTCCCGGTTTGCCCTTCCACGAATTCGATCAGCCCCCGCAACTCCTTCACGATGTAGCGGTGGTAGTAATCCCAGACCTCCCGGTGGTCCCTGTCTCTTTCGAACATGGGATAGGGCAAGTCCACGTTGTAGATGGGCACATCCGGCATGTACTGCTGGGACGCCTGGTACCACTTGGACCTGGGATCGCAAAGAATCTGGCCGCTGGAGATCATGAAGTCCGGTCTGGCCTGGCCTCCCCACGGAGGATTGGGAGGCATCTGGCCCAGCTCTTCCCGCCACTGATCGAAGCCTATGCCGCAAAGCGCATAGGTGCAAAGGGAACGGGAAAAGCCGAGGGACTCGGCCCGCTGGAGGAAGCGCTCGGCATCCCGTTTGGCGCCGCAGATGCCGGCGAAATTCTCCGTCCACACAGGCAGGACATCCATGGCCCGCAGGATCTCTTCGTGGTTGCAGACGATGAAGGTGTAAGCGAGTTTTTGCTTGCCCTCGGTCCTCGCCCGGTTGGTCCCTGTGATGAATTCCTTGACCATGGGGCCGATGGAAGCAGCCGCCTGGGTTGCCGTCATCCTTTTCTTGGTTTTTTTCTGCTCTTCAGCCATTGCATGTCCCTCCTTCGTGATGTTTCACCGCAGAGCTCGCGGAGAGCGCAGAGATCTTATGATTTTATGGATTCCCGTCTTCACGGGAATGACGAAAAAGCGCTTTTTGACCTGTGTAAATTAGGTTCCATTAGAAAGAATATCCTGCTCCGCGTTCTGCGCGGTTAAAGATTCTCTTCATTCGATCATCTCGAGAAAAGCCTGAATTCTTGTTTTCAATTGGCCGATGGTTCCGGCGGAGTAAAGATCTTCAAGGTAAAGCAAAGGAATCTTGATGGACTCGTAGTAGGCTTTGCGTGCAGGGACTTCAAAGCCAAAGGGATCGCAGAATTTGTAGGTATAAAGAATGGCCCCATCCACCTTAAAGGATCCCGCGAAGTACCCGATGTCGCTGAATCTTGCCTTGAGGTCCCCTGCAAAGGTCCCCGTCTTGTTTTCCCGGTATGTTTTCGGGCAGTTGATCCCGGAAAGGTAGCGAAGAGCGAGAGCTTGCTCAGGATCGATCTTTTCGTTCGCCCTGGGCCAGTTGTCCCGGGTTCCGCTGCAAAGCGTGTCCGTCACCACGTGAGCTCCCAGATCCTCGATGATCTTCATCAACTCCATGTTGTCCACGCAGGGACCGTCGATCATGATCCTCGGTCCAGGCTGAAGGGGTGACGCTTTTCGCGATCCCATTTCGGCCAGCACCTCATCCAGCAAAGCATTAGACTCCTCGATAGGGAGACTGGCTGCGACGATCAACGTCATGCTGAGTTCCGTTCCGGAAATCACCGGAGGGTCGGGCTTCCTGAACTCATAGAGGGCTCTCACTTTATTCCTGTTCTCGTTGTGCACCCTGATGGCGGCGGACAGATCGGCATCCGTAATTGTTTTACCGACGAATTTTTCGAGGCTCTTGCGAAAAGCATTCAGTTCATGGCCGAAGAACTCGATGGAAGAATCCTTGACCACGGAGGGGGTGTTGACAAAGTGAAAGTAGGGAAGATCCAGGGAATAGTTCCAGGCGCTGTAGCCCCTCACCATGCTGTCGCAGCCATGGGGGATGACCATGCCTGACAGGAAGTTGTAGCGATCCTTGAGGGACAAGTCAAAGCAGCTCCGGATAAAGGGGCAGACAATCGTTTCCATCAGGGTGTCACCCTTGGTGATCGGTTCCCGGATGTCACCCCTCACTCTGAAGGGAATGCAACCTGCCGCGGTGATCATTTCCAGGGGGACGAAAGAGCAAATGTAGCCGATGATTTTCTTTCCTTCCAGGCTCAGCTCCCTGGCCCTGAGTCCGTACTCCCTGTAATACTTATCCACTTTGGACATGACGCCGGCTTTTTCGTTCATGGACACGATCTCCTTTTCAAAACAGTATATCTCGCTACGCCACGTTGTTGAAGCCTTATTCACTGTAATGGTATTGACATTCATTGCCTCCTCGCTCTTGTAGGAGTCCCGCCCCTGGCGGGAGGACAGGGTCGCGACCGGCCCTTCGAGAGCCTCAGGGTCCTGAGCAGCGTCGAAGGAGAGGTCGCTCCTACAGGGAGGTGAGATGGCGAGAAAAACGACGCAACAATACGATTTCGAGACGGTTCATAACTCATGGCCGGCCGCCTTCGGCGGCAATGACGGCGGCGCCCAGGGCCGCGGTCATATGAGGATCGGGAGGAACCAGGATTTCGAAACCGACGAGGTCTTCGATGGCCTTGACCAGACCGGCGTTTCTTGCCCCGCCTCCCACAAGGGCATAATCCCTCTCAATCCCGAGCCTTTCTGCGAGGGCATTGAGTTGCGCAGCCAGGGCTCGGTTCAAGCCGGCCAGGAGGTCCTCCTTGGCCACGCCTTCCGCAATCCTGGAGACGGCTTCAGACTCCGCAAACACGGCGCACCCGGTACTGAACTCAACCCTCTTCGTAGACTTCAGGCTCAGATCGCCCAGCTCCTCGACCTTGAGATGTAAGACCTTGGCAATCACCGTGAGCGCCCGCGCACTCCCTCCCGCACACTTCCCGCTCAAGAGGAAGCTGTGCAGGTTGCCTTTATCGTCCATGCGAAAGACCTTGCTGTACAGATCGCCGGCGTCCACAACGGTTCGGGCCGTCGGGCAAAGGCGATTGACCCCTCGCGCATGGGCCGAGAGATCCGTTACGGTGGTGTCCGCGAAAGGCACCATCTTCGAACCGTATCCTGTAGCCACCGTGCAGAGGACATCCTGTTTCCTCGTCCGGCCGCTCGAAAGTAGCTCTTCCCGGATTTTTCCCGCGGTGACCCTAAAATCCCCGCCTGAAGGGCAGGCATAGGCAGCCACGATCCGATCCCCTTCCAGTAGAAGGCCTTTGGAATAGGCAGAGCCCATGTCAATACCCAGGTAAAAGGGGGGCATCACTCCATCACTCGCTGCTTCTTGATTCTCGTGAGGAAAAAGCCTCCGTCCCGATCGCGGATCACCCGGAGGCCATAGGCCCCGATCGTGTCCACAAGGGGTCTGCCGAAATAGAAATCCATCTCATCCAGGGCAATATTCAGCTTTTCCGAAACAAAAGGCCGCAGGTGGTGGTCGAATTTCAACAGGCCTATCATCCTTTCCACGGCGTTGTTTCCTTCCCGGGGAATCGATCGCACATAATCGTCAAGGACCGCATAGCTGCACCGCGTTTCGTGCTCGTCTATCAATCCCATGAGGACCCCGTCATGCACCACGTCCTGCCTTCTCAGTTTGGGGCGATCAAGAACCTCCAAGATTTCCCGGGTGTTCCAGCACGCCAGAGCCCTGCACTGCAAAGGCCTGTGGTCATAGATGGTACAGCCCTTTGACACGTCATCGTAAGAAATGCAGCCTCGCTCCGTCCCCTTCTTTTCTTTGATCTTGATGTATTCCCGGACGGCAGGTCCGACGGTCCCGCTCACGGGGTCCGTGACGAATTCGCCCTTTCTGAAGGTCACAAGATGCTTCTTTTGCAGGCTTCTCTCCTCGACAAGGTCAAGATCCTCCGCCTGCAGGGTGGGGCTGGATCTCAGACAGCACTCCCCGCAGCGGATGCAGTGGGTTCTTGGCTGATCCTTTCTGATATTCTCCGTCAATCTCTTGAGGCCTTCGCAGATGGTCGAGCCGGCACCTGGAGCAAATTCGAAATTCGAATTTCGTGCTTCATTCATTTAGAAATCCCCAGGACAGGCAAGGGTAAACAAAAAGGGCCGACCCACTCCGAGCGGGGCGGCCCTCAAGAGGAAGGGATGCCTTATCCTACCTTGAAGACCATGGCCGCTGCGGTATCGCCTGCCGCGCACCCGGCCCACAGGCCGTAGCCTCCGCCCAAAAGAACCACCTCCTCGATGAGCTCGGCGATCAGCCTGCCCGCCGTGGGTCCCTGGGGGTGGCCGTAAACCAGGGAGGACCCGTAGTTGTTCATTTTCATCACGTCCGTCCCCATCTTTTTGGCCATGTTGATGTCATTGACGATGAAGGGGTTGTGGGTCTTGATGGCCTTCATCTCCGAGATCTTGAGGCCCGCGATCTTCAAAGCCATTTCAGCGGCCGGCACCGGCGCGGCGGCCATGTATCCCCTCTTGGCCCTTGAAAAACCGTAGGAAAGAATCTGGACCTCGATCTTCGGATCCGCGCTCAAGGCCTTTGCCTTGTCCCGGGTGGCGACGATGAAACCGCAGTTTCCGTCGGCCGGGTGAGTCTGGGCGCCGAAGCTGATCACGCCGCCCGGCTCCACCGGTTTGAGCTTGGCCAATCCTTCGGCCGTGGTCGGGGTGATCCCCTCATCCACCTCGATGAGCAGGGTTTTTTTCTTGCTTAACGCCACTTCGGCCGGGAACATGTATTTCTTCTGAAAAGCCCTGTCATTGGCCAGGGCATCCTGATACTGCTCATAGCGTCGCAAGGTGGCGGCGTCGCATTCCTCCTTCGTGATTCCCGCTTCCCTGGCCACGTTCTCCGCGGTTTGCACCATTTTCAGGCCCGCGTTCGGATCACTGTTGAAGTTGTCCATCATCCAGTTCTCGGAGATGACCTCACCGCCCGGTCCGAAGGGGTTGGGCCATACCGTGTGGGGTCCATTGGAGCAGCGATCCGCCATGAGGGCATAGGCGCACTCATAGGTCCCGGCCTCGATGTTCACGGCCGCAAGGTGGATGCAAGTGGTCGACGTGGTGCAAGCTTGATGGACCAAGAGGGCCGGGAGAGGCTTGGCGTTGTCCACCAGCATGGCCGATGCCCAGGTGTGGCTGTAGAACATGTGAAGCTGGGGAATGGTGGTGCCGTAGTACATGTACTCCAGAACGGTGGGATCGAGGTTCTTCTTGAGCCACCAGTTCCTTGCCGTTTTTGCGGCCAGGGAAATGGCGTTTTCATTGGCCATGCTTCCCTGCCAGCGGCAGAAGGGGGACGAGTAGTAGCCGTTGTATGGGATGAACGCTTTTGTCAACATCTTCCTTTACCTCCAATGTGGATTTGATTTGGTTGTTTTCGTCATGACTTGTGCTCGCTCCAGGTTCCGTATTTCTCTCTGAGAATGCGATGAAGAATCTTTCCCGTCGGCGTTCTGGGCATTTCCTCGTCCTTGACAAAGTCGAGCGTCTTGGGCCGCTTGAACCCCGCGATCTTGCCCTTCGTCGCCTCGATGATCTCTTTGGCGAGCGCCTCGCTCGGCTCGTAGCCCTCCTGAAGGACGACCACGGCCTTGACCGCCTCTCCCCACTTGGGATCCGGGATTCCGATGACGGCCACGTCCTTGACGGCCTTGTGGTTCGCCGCCACGCACCCTTCCACTTCGGAGGGGTACACATTCTCGCCGCCGGTGATGATCATGTTGGCTTTCCGATCCACCAGCGTGTAGTAACCGTCCTCGTCCCTTCTCACCATGTCCCCGGCCGAGGACCATTCCCCGAAGAAAGCCTGTTTGCTCTTTTCGGGCTCCTTGAGGTACTCCTTGAAAAGCATGGGCGTTCGGTAGAAGAGCTCGCCCACCTCACCGTCAGGCACCTCGTTCCGGTTCTCGTCGAGGATCTTGATCCGGTCCGTGCCAAAGATTTCCTTGCCGATGGAGCCCAGCTTCTTGAACTGGTCTTCCGGCCGGAGCAGGGTGACCAGACCGCCCTCCGTGCTTCCGTAAGCTTCCCAGAGTTCGGCGTTCTTGAAATACTCCATGATGGCAAGCTTGGTCTCTTTTCTGGCAGGGGCCGAAGAGATCAGGAGCTGGCGGATGGAGGAGACGTCGATTTTCATCTTGATGTCGTCCGGAAGCGACAGCATCATGATGTAATGGGTCGGCACCAGGGAGGTGAAGGTGATCTTGTATTTCTCGATGGTCTTGAGGAGATCCACGGGATCGAAGCTCACCATGTTGTACACGAACACCGGAGCCGATACCAGGGTGTAGGGGAAAGAATAAAAGATCGAATTGACGTGGCACATGGGCATGACCAGCATGACCTTATCCGCGGGAAGGACGGCCATGTTCACGTCGTTGAGGAAATACTGGGCGATGTAGCTTTCATGGGTCCTGATGACCCCTTTGGGCCTTCCGGTGGTGCCCGAAGTGTACATGATGGTCCATGTGTCATCGGCGTCCACCAGGTAGTCCGGTTCTTCCGGGGAAGAAGCGGCCAGCCATTCCTCGTAGTGGATGTACCCTTCGGGAGCTGGCCCGTCCCCCAGGTAGACGTAAGCGTTCTTCGGCACGGGGAGCTTGTCCTTGATGCCGTTGATCGTTTCTACGAAAGGCTTTTCAACGATGAACGCCTTGCACTCCGAGTGATTCACGATGTACTGGATTTCAGGCGGGGCCAGCCTGAACATGACGGGAACGATGGCCTGCCCGCCCTTGGCGCAGCCGGCATAAATATCCATCCACTCGCCCCGGTTAAAGGCGATGACCGCGAAGGTGTCCTTGTGCTTGACCCCCAGCTTGACAAGGCCGTTGGCCAGGCGACATGCCCTGTCGTTCCACTGCTTGAAGGTGTATTCTCTGAATTTGTCCTGCCACCCCAGTTTGTCCGGATAGTTGATGGCATTCATTTTGACCATGGTCCCAGCGTGCATCCACTTGCTTGTCAGCATCTCAAACCCCTCCCTTTAGAAATGTTGAAAAGGCTTCCAGTTGAAAGCCGTCCCGGTGAACGGGTCAACCGGATCACTCCATCGCGGATGCCACGATCTCGGTAATGTCCAGGACCTTGATCTTGCCCCGCTCGTCTTTGGGGATGGCCTTCGTCCCTTTCCTCAAGTTGTCCTTGCAGGCCGCGCAACCCGAAACAATGATCTCCGCGCCCACGGCCAGCGCATCCCTCACTCGCTCGGCGCCCATGGCAACCGACATTTCCGGGATGTTGGCCGAGACCCCGCCCCCGCTTCCGCAGCAGCGCGCCTGCAGCCTGTTTCTCGCCATTTCCACATATTCGAGGCCAGGAATGGCTTTGAGAATATTCCTGGGTTCCTCGAAGATCTGAAAAGCCCGCCCCAGATCGCACGGGTCATGGTAGGTGACCTTCTGGCCCAGATCCCCTTTGAATTTGATTTTGCCTTCCTTGATGAGCCTTTCGAGATAGTGGACCGAGTGGTAGACTTCGAAGCCCAAATCCCCCACCACCTCAGGGTAGATCTTCTTGAAGGTCTTGTAGCACCCTGCGCACGGGGTCACCAGTTCGCGGGCTCCGGTGGCTTTAATCTGGTCCACGAGGCGTTTGGCATGGTCTTCGAAATCGTCGGCGCCCATGAGAAAGAGCGGGAAGCCGCAGCATCCTTCCTCGGTGGACAGGGTCGTGTAATCCACCTTTGCCGCATCCAGGGGCTTGAGCAGGCTCGGCACCATCTTCATGTCGAGGTAGCTCGGCACACACCCCATGAAGAGCAGGGTCTCCGCTTTTTCCCTAAGCTCCCCTTTCTTCGCCTTTTCCTTGAGAGCGGGCGGGTAGATTTCGATCCGCTCCGCCTTGGCGCTTGCGAAGACGTTGTTCATCTTGATGATGTTATCCCTCACCCCCAGGATCGGCTCGGGAACGTACCCGGCCTTGTAGAGTTTCTTCCTCACTCCTTCCACGATTTCGTCAACCTTGATGCGGGCAGGGCAGAAGTACGTACAGGCCTGACAGGTGGTGCAGGTGTAGAATGCGTCGGCGAGTTCCCGGGAAGGCTCGATCGAGCCGTTCATCAGGTAATAGGCGAGCGCATTCCTTCCACGGGCGTTCTTGGATTCCAACTGGGTCACGCTGAAGGTCGGGCACCCCAGGCGGCAGAAACCGCAGTGAATGCAGGCCAGGACCTCGTTGTCGATGCCTTGGCCGAAAGAGTTGACCCCTTCGGGATGCTCCACCAGGGGCTGGAAGGTGAAGTAGTCGTACAGATCCGTCTTCTTCCCTTTTTCGAGTCCCATCTTCCCCGGGTTGAGGAGGTTGTCCGGGTCCATGACCTCCTTGATTTTCCGCATGATTTCAAAGGCGGGTCCCAACTGGAGTTCGATGTGCGGAGCCCGAGTCAAGCCGGTGCCGTGCTCGGCGCTGAGGGTTCCCTTCATCTCCAGGGCGGTCTTGACGAGTTCTTCTGCCGCGGGTTTGAGGCGATTCCAGTCGTCCCTGTTCCTCACGTCGCACACAAAGGTGGTGTGCACGTTGCCGTCCCCCACGTGACCGAAGGTGGCGATGAGAATGTCGTACTTCTTGGCGATATCCTGGGCCCGGCGGATCGTCTCCGGGATCCTGGTCGAGGGGACGCCGAGGTCTTCCGCGATGGCCACCAGACGGTTGCCCGGCTTGATGCGGGAGAGGGTGGGAACCAGCCCGCCCCTGGCCCTCATCATTTCCTCTCTCCGGGCGGGATTGTCCGTCCACTCATATTCCAGCACGTTGTACTTTTTGCAGATCTCACCGATCCTGTTCATGTCCCGGACCACCACTTCCTTGGCTCCGTCCGCTTCCATGATCAGGAGGGCTTCGATCTTGCTGACATCCTTGCCGAGGGCCTTTTCCACGACCTTGATGCTGTTCTTGTCCATGATCTCGCAACCGGCGAGTTTGATGCCCG